>OFGE01001665.1_pt1 | contig 18630 bp, 9 predicted proteins | sample 1521681 | NCBI WGS metagenome assembly OFGE01 (sample SAMEA3504093, study PRJEB24116) | mouse gut metagenome | biome: mouse gut; feature: mouse-associated habitat; material: faeces | place: Denmark | collected 2011
GCATATTCTCCATTTCGTTGCGAATAAAATTTCCTACTGCAATGCCATTCTTTTGGACTAATTCTATGTCAAGAAAAAGCAGGTCTAATTCTATTCCCTTTTTCAAATCATTTTGTATGCTTTCCCCGGAATACCATACCTCAACATCAACTTTTATCTCTATTTCTTTTAAAAGCCCGTAGATCTGTTCTTCCAAAACAGAGCATAAAATCTTATCGTCATCACAAATCCCAATCTTATACATGGCCATTTCCTTTCAGCAGATGCAGCGCCAATTACTTTTTTCTTGCATCCTTCGGTTTCTTTTTCCTCCATCTATGATTTCTATTTTATACGTTTAAACGAGTAATCGCAATCCTTTTCCATAACTTTGCAAAATCTTAAGGTTTAGCCCCCTGCCCTTAACACTGCATTGTCCCTCCTTCCTGCCTCCCATTTTTTCTGTCCATAACAAAAGGACACTCCCAGATCCTCTCTTGGAAAGTGTCCTTGAAATACAAAATATAAAATCAGGTGCCGACATAAACCGAAACCAGGCTATTGCAGAACGGATAATTTAAATGGCAAACCTTTTTGACATTTTTATTTGAATGCCGGGCTATGGCCCAAACTTACTTTAGTAATTCCGGCAATCAATATCCCAATAAGCGCTATGGTATCTACAAGCAAAACAGACACTACACTTTTTACCAATCCATGTATAAACATGATAGAAAACACCTCTACTGACAGCGCAATAAAACATAAATAGTTTGATAAATATTCTGTTATAAGTTCCCCGTAAATATTGTTTATTAAAAACCTCACATAGATAACTGGCCTTAACAAAATACGGATACCGATACAGGCTAATGGATATACAAAAATAAATTTCTTGTCTACAACCGAGGTTGCTATTCCCTTAGCCCATTGGACAGGAATCTCAGATGGCAATTTCGCATATGTTAATATTCCGATTATTAAACATAATGATGTAATAATTGCCCATATAATAAGGCTGCCCCAAATATACAGGAAGCTAACTGAATCCAATTTGAATACAGGTTTATTATCACTCCAATAAGTATCCAAATCTGCTACATATTTCTCAACCTGTAATTCATCAAAACTGATATTTCCTGACGCAAGCATTCTTTCACACATAATTTTTGCTTGATTTAAACCCTCTATTTGTGTCTGGATCGCTGTAGTCTGTTTTTCTATAATTTCTGCCAATGGCACTTTATCAGATATGATATTACGGATATCTTCAATGGAAATTTCCAGTGTCCGCAAATAAGCAATTTTTTTAATATTTTCAACATCTTTTTCAGAATAATCCCTATATCCGTTTTTATCATTTCGTGACGGTTCTATAAGTTTTTCTTTTTCATAAAAACGTATATTGGAACGTGTCAAGCCTGTCCGTTCCTCAACCTCTTTTATCGTCATAACGCCACCTCCTGTTCCGGGAATCTATTTAATTTCTTTTTTGCTCATAACCATACATAATAAAACAATTTCTGACAAAAGGAATATCAGCCCTATAACAATAGCCCTTGCATATACGGATTTTTCAGAATACAGTCCAATTTGAAAGATATTGGAATCCAACATAAATTGATTTACATTGAAATGTGTAAACCGTTCAATAAGCACATACAAACCATTTAGAATTTTAAATGCCATGAAAAGTCCGGCTGCCACGGTAAAAGTTGTACTGCTGGTTGGTATATAAAAAAGCAACAGTAAGCAGCAAAACGCCCAATGCAAAATAAACTGTACAATCAGCAATTTTATTATAGCAAAGAAGGAAACATCAATAAACGTATTTCCAAAAAAGACTGCCCCTGCGATAATCGTACATATCGAATATACAAAAAAATGCAAAGCACAAGCAACAAATGCTGCAATAATCTCTGGCAGAACTAACATTTCACGCCGTGGAAGTTGATTGGCAATATTTTTTATGAAACCGTTCTTATACTTGCCGCTCACAAATATAATAACCGCTACTGTGCATAGTATCATAATCATACCGCCATTTATTTGTGCTGCCAGCAGTTCTCCAACATTAGAATAAATCTGAATTGATTTATTAGTGGAAACCAGCATAGCACTTAAAAATGCAAGCATAATATCAGCAAATAGGATTGTCCATGTGGATGCAGAGCGAAAGAAACGATATAAATCCATTTTTATCATCTTAGTCATGAGATACACCTCCTGTTAAACTAAAAAAATATTCCTCTAAATCCTCTGTCAATTCTGTTTTTAAAATCTGCTTTTTCAATTCGCCTTTTTCAATAATTCCATAACGGGTGGCAATTTTAGATAGTTCTCCTAAAATATGGCTGGATATTATAAATGTTATTCCTCTTTCTCTGTTTAGTCTGCTAATCATTTCCCGAATTTCAGCCATGCCTTGTGGGTCAAGACCATTGATAGGTTCGTCCAAAAGAACCAGTTCCGGGCTTCCTACCAAAGCTAACGCAATACCTAAGCGTTGTTTCATTCCAACAGAAAAGTGTTTGACTTTTTTCTTGTCGGCAGTTGACAGCCCGACGCTTTCTAAAAGCTCTGTAATATAGCTTTTACTTGAAATGCCCTTTGCCAAACACTTTAGTTTTATATTCTCTTTTGCGTTCATATTCGGGTACACTCCCGGATTTTCAATCAGCACTCCCACACGATTCTGCGCATAAATCGTATCATGACCATTTTTCTCAAATAAACATACATTTCCTCCTGTGGGTTTTGCCAGTCCACTAATCAATCTCAAAACAGTGGTCTTTCCTGCCCCATTTCGCCCTATCAGTCCATAAATTTCGCCCTTTTTAACGGATAGATTTACACTGTTTACAACTTTATGCTTTCCATACCATTTCGTGAGATTATTGGTTTGTACTAAAACCTCCATACCATATCCTCCTGTTACAAAACTATTATTTTCCTTGAAATATAAGGTATCAATAAGGTTTACAGTCAAGCTCTTTTTCCGTTTTTTCAAAAAAGAAGGTTACAGTAATGGCGGATGGCAGTAAAAAAGAATGAGGACGCTATAGATGACTGGAATGCCATTCCGGAAACATTGTATTTGAATTCTATACCTGGAATGGCGGAAAGTATGATTAAAGCAGGAGAAGAAACGTTAGAAGAATGCACTGTATATAATCAGGAAGAGGAATGGTAAGTGTATATAATCAGGTTTAGCAAACAGGCAGACAAAGACAAAAGACTATTAAAAAGAGCCGGTTTAGAGCTAAAAGCAAAATTCCCCAGCCTTCTTTTGACAGAGACTATTTTAGTGACAGGATCAAACGTTCTGTCCCGGTAAATACTCTTTTCCGCCAAAGACTGAAACGCCGCCTCTTTCATAAACGGTCTGATTCATGGAAGTAGCATTGGTTGCGTTCGGCGCGTTCAAAGAGCGTCTGTTGGATCTTGAGGTGACAGGATGCGCAGTATCTACGTCTTCTGTCCAATCGATCAGGTTGACAGCAATGGATTTCAGCGTAAATTCTGCCCAGGTCATAGATGCAGATCTGCCGATGATTTGATTGCCGTCACCAATATGTTCGTTGAAATAAGCGGAAAAATCGTAGGTATTGCCATTCTTTTTCCATGCCCATCCGTCAAAAAACTCTTCAATTACAAGAAGTCCAAGTTCATTGCAGATGTCAATGAAAATTTCTGCTCCGGGGTTGTGAGTAATTCGGATCGTATTGATACCCATATCTTTCATAATGGACATCTGGCGGTATATGGCATTATAGTAAGAGGCAGAACCTTTCAGAATCTCTGTCTGTACATAATACAGCTTCGGTTTTTCGATGGACCATAGCTTGGGCGAGGATACGGGTACTTTTGATGTTACGTTTTTTGTTCCGCCTGCAGGTATGGTTTCTGTTTTGTCTATCGTGCCGGATGGCGTTTCGCTTCCTTTTTTAAAGATCATATTGCGGACGGTGATGTCTGCAGGAAATGTACTGTCGTTTTGGACGTCGACTGCAATATGAACCGTTCCGTCGGATCCGTTACTTTCTTTTGAAACGTCGTTTCATAAATAAATGTCCTCCTGTTTATTCATATTTCAGTCGGTTTGGCTGCAAAATTAACGGGTTCTTTTGACGGGATATCTGTCAGAAAAAGAGAAAATTATTTGACGGATAGTCCTGTATTATTTTTTAAAATCAGAGCAGAACCTAAGCTGGTATCATATCAACAAAATACATGTACTTAATAAAAAAATCAGGTTTTAGTATAGCTATTTTACATAAAAAATGTTAGAATATAGCTGAGGCTTTTGGAAGTATACACAAAGAAAAGTTTGTAAAAGAACTGTCTGTACGTATGTTTCCATACAAATTTCGGTTATGGAATTTTATTTTCTCATGATATATGTGAAATGGAATTTCATAAACCAACCGATGAAAAGGAGGTATGCATTACATAAAACATAATTGTACCTGCGCAAGGCATTGTTCAAGGACATTGACAGGTGACTGCGTAGTAAAATGTAAAGATAATAGGGGATTATCCATCCAATAAATAGCAGTATGGATATGGTCAGTCATTACCCGATATCAGGAAACCCAATAACTATTCAGCCATTCGTTGGCTGCAATTCTAACAATTTCAGGAGGAATTTTATGAAACAACGTTTCAATAAACTGCTGGCGGTTATTTTATCGGCTGCAATGTGCATACCGGCGCTGCCTGCAGAGACGGTAAACGCTGCAAACGATCCCGGCGTCATTTTTTTGGAACCGGAATCCGTTGGCATCAGTGAGCTTGGCAGCGACAGGTCTACGTTATTTAATGATGATTGGAAGTTTATTCTTGATGATCCTGTAGGAGCGGAAGGAGTAAATTACAGCGATACGCAGTGGGAAAACTTAAATCTGCCGCATGACTACAGTATTATTCAGGAGTTTACAACATCGTGCGACGATGAAAGCGGTTATCTGCCGGGCGGAACCGGATGGTACAGAAAGAAATTTACGCTTCCGGTAAGCTGTGCAAATAAATCCATCGTTTTGGATTTTGACGGCGTTTATAAAGATGCCTACGTGTATGTGAACGGAACGCTTCTGGGAGAAAATCATTATGGGTATAACAGCTTTGCGCTGGATATCAGTGATGCGGTAACCTGTGACGGATCTACGGAAAATGTGATTGCGGTAAAAGTGGAACATCAGACGCCTTCGAGCCGCTGGTATTCCGGAAGCGGTATTTACCGTGATGTAAATCTGGTGATTACGGATAAAGTACATGTAAATTTAGGCGGTACGGCAGTTACGACTCCGAATCTTGCAGAGAGTAACGGAACTGACGGTACGGTAAATATAAAAGCGGATATTGTGAATGACATGGATCAAAGCGCAGAAGTAACCGTGATCAACGAAGTATATGATGCGGATAACCGGAAAGTCGCATCTTCTGCGGGTACAACCGTTACCGTAAACGCAAATAGTTCCAAAAACGTAGAGGATACGGTAAAAGTGGAAGAAGCGGATATAAAGCTTTGGAATATCTGGTCAAACGGAGACCAGGATATGTACAGAGTGCATACGAAACTTTCGGTGAACGGTTCTGTTGTGGATGAATACGATTCCGTGCTTGGATTCCGCTGGTTTGAATTTAATAAAGAGGTTGGATTTAAGCTGAATGGTGAAAATGTAAAATTAAACGGCGTATGTATGCATCACGACCAGGGAGCGCTTGGTTCCGCTGCGTATTATGATGCAGTTTACCGCCAGCTTTCCATTATGAAAGATATGGGAGTGAACGCCGTTCGTATTACGCATAACCCTTCCAACAAGCAGTACCTGGAAATTTGTAATGAACTTGGGCTGCTGGCAATCGAAGAGTTCTTTGACGGATGGGAATGGAGTAAGAACGGCAATCGTTATGACTTTGCTTCATACTTTGGGAAAAATATTGCAGAAGATAATCAGCTGTTAGGGGCGGACGCATCTATGACCTGGGCGGAATATGTTATGAAATCCGTCATCAAGAGAGACCGCAACAATCCGTCTTTGATCATGTGGTCTTTGGGGAATGAGATCGACGAGGGAGCTTACCACGGAGACGATCCTAAATGGGCGGTTATTGCACAGAATCTGATTGACTGGATGAAAGAAGAAGATACGGCGCATCCGGCAACGTCAGGAGATAATAAGCGAGACGGAGCAGCGTATACAAGACAGGTCAATGAAATTATCGATCAGAGCGGCGGAGTCGTTGGGTTTAATTATCCGCGGTCAGATGATCAGATTTATAATTTGGGAGAAAATTACAATGCGGTTTATGCTTCCGAAACAGCTTCTCATATCAATAGCCGCGGTATCTATATGTCACAGGCAAGCGGAACGGATGTGGACGGAAAACGCCATTTGACTTCTTATGATACATCCGCTGTAGGCTGGGGACAGACGGCGCACGATTCTATGTGGCGGACGATGTATTCCGACCGTGTGGCAGGCCAGTTTGTATGGACAGGATTTGATTATATCGGAGAGCCGACGCCGTGGAATGCTACACGTCCGGGCGGAAATCTGGTTGACGGACAAAAACAGCCGCTGCCAAACAGCAGTTATTTTGGTATAGTAGAAACTTCCGGTTTTGAAAAAGATAATTATTATCTCTACCGCAGCCAGTGGAACCAGACGGATACAACGCTGCATCTTGTGACGGCTTGGGATCCGGACAATATGATCAATAACAACGGAAAAACACCGGTCGTTGTATACAGCAATGCTCCGGTTGTAAAGCTTTACCGCGGCGATGATCTGGTGGGAACGGCTACCAGAAAGGCGTTGTCGGAAACGACGACACCGGCCGGCCATGTATACTATGCGTATAGTACGCAGGCAGAGAATGCTTCTTTGTGCAGTACAAGCAGCGGTTCCGGCGCAGAAAGCCTGTACGCTTCTTTTAATGTTGCTTATGCAGACGGCACGATTTCAGCGAAAGCGTTTGAAGCGGACGGCACGACAGAAATTACAGACACTGTAGGAAAAGCAGCCGTTTCTACTCCCGGAACGGCAAGCAAGTTAAAAGCGTCTGTGGATAAAACGGAAATTGCAGCGGACGGCAGCAGCCTGGCATACATTACCGTTGACGTAACAGATGCTAACGATGTCTTAGATACGACTGCAGTGAATGAGATTACCGTATCGTTAAGAGGAAACGGTGAAATTGCAGGTGTCGACAACGGAGACCAGGCATCGTTAAAGAAATTCCAGCAGCCAAGCGCTCTTCTTAGCAGCACTTCTGCAAAGATCGATGCATATGCAGGAAAAGCGCTGGTAATTGTCCGTTCTGTGAAAGAAGGAGGAAAGATCACCGTAAATCTTACGGCAGATAACCTTACGGCGGCAGCGGCAGAGATTACGGCAGTTGGGCAGCAGGTATCGGAAAATGAAATTGCAAGTTACCGGATGGTGAAACATTTCTATGCACCCGTAAAGACAAAAAATATTGAACTTCCAACTTCTGTGGAAGCAACTTATACGGACGGAACAAAGAAAAATTATACGGTTGCCTGGAAAACGTATGACAAAACAAAACTGGAAAAAGCGGGAAATATCCGTATTGACGGTTCCTTCCAGGCGGACGGAAAAGAAATCAATGTATATATCACCGGGCATATTTATGATAAAATTGCGGCGGCAAAAAATTATTCTGCTATGACGCGTCCCGGAATTATGCCTTCTCTCCCGTCGGTTGCCATGACTTATTATGCGGACGGTACAGAATTTGAGACATTTCCGGTTGAATGGAAATTGGAAGGCATTACCGGAGATACATTCCGCGAAATCGGAACAGTGGTTTCGATTCAGGGAACGGTGACGGCGCTTGGCAGCACCTGTCCGGTAACTGCAAGCATACGTGTGGCAGAACCTGTCGTTGACAAACATACAAATGTAGCGGGAACTGCGGCGCTTGTTACAGAAAATCAGCGGTATTCCGATGAATTGAGCGCAGTGAATGACGGCGTGAAAGAAGATAACGGAGCATCTTCCCGCTGGACAACATACAACCAGATGGGAACAAACGAAGAAGCCGTGATCACGATGGCATGGGATACGCCGACAACATCGGATTTGGTAGACGTGTATTATTTTTACCAGCCGAGCAATAAGAATTCGCAGCTTCCCACTTCTGTGAGGTTCGAGTATGCGTTAAGCTGTACGATCGAAAACGGAACCATTATAAGCGATAATTGGCAGGAGATTTCCTTTGATCCGGAAAAGGTTCAGCCGATTGACGGAGCCACCTCTATGACGACAGGATACAGCTATGCGTTAGACTCTACGGTAGCGTTCCAGGCGTTCCGAATTGCCCTTGGGCGCGATACGGATAAATTTATCGGCTTGAATGAAATAGAGATCTTAAAACCGACAGAATCTTACTATTCTAATACTTCCGCTGATTTAGACAGCGTTACGGTTGGCGGTGTGAAAGTAGATTTTACGGGTGATACTACCGAATATGTAGTTGATGCAGCTTCGCTTGCGGATATTAAGGTTGGGAATGCTCTCAATGCTGCCGTTACTATAATCAAAGTGAGCGAAAGTGAAGCAAAATTGGTTGCGGTTTCCGAAGACGGAAAAACTACAAAAACGTATACACTGAAATTAAAGAATAAACCAAGCGGAGGCAAGGACGACGAAGATCTGCCGAATCCGAACAAGGATCAATTAAAGAAAGATCAGACGGCGACGGTAGCCGGAAATACGTATAAAGTGCTCGATCCGGTGAAGAAAACCGTGGCGCTTACTGCCGGCAATAAGAAACTTGCAGGGAAACTGACGATTGATAAAGTGAAGATCGGAACGGTTTCGTGTACGGTAGTTTCGATTGCAGATAATGCATTTAAGAAAGCAGATAAGCTGTCCGGCGTTACGATTGGAAGCAGCGTAACGTCCATTGGAAAAAATGCATTTGCCAACTGTAAGAAGTTAAAATCGGTTGTGATCGGAAAGAGCGTAAAAACCATTGGAAAAAATGCATTTAACGGCTGTAAGATTTTAAAGACGGTGACGTTTAAAGGCACGGCAGTAAAAAGCATCGGATCCAAGGCATTCAAAGGTACGGCGAAAAAAATTACAGTCAAAGTACCGAAGAAGTTAAAGAAAAATAAAAAATTCAAACAGAAACTCACAAAAGCAGGCATGAGCAAAAAATTGAAGGTGAAATAAGATTTGAATTGTACGCTGCGGAAGTGAGCTGCGGTTTAAAAAAGAATGAGATGTAAGGAACAGAGCTGTTGTAAAGGCGGGGTGACCTGGCTGGAGCAATGGCTCTGTTTTTGCGTGGGAGAAGAGTATGGTTTTGGATGCGTGTATGTGATTGCTGCGCGAAATGAGAATGTATCTTTGCAGTCAGAATGGAAGTGTGTCGAAAAATGCGATTAAAAGCAATGGAAATATGGGTATCACGATGATAGTATATAGATAGATGGTATTTTTTGTCGATAAAGATTAGTTTTCTGATAAAACGATAGAAAACTGCATTCGCAGAATTGGACAGTTAGCAAGAAGATTTTTAGGAAAAGGAGCTTGTAAAGGCAGAGAATATGAGTGTGTTAGATCAAATTCTTACATTGGAAGAAAAGAAAAAATTAGAAAATATGTTTACGGGAGATCGTAACAGAGATGCAAGTGAAAACATCCGGGGATTTTTGTTTCAGGATTTGGTTGCGATCGATCAATTGCTGAATGAAGAGACAGAATGTGTTTGTTTAGAATTTTTAGAAGATGTAGATGTTTTTTGTAAAGACAGTACCTTAAAATTTATTCAAGTGAAATATTTGCCAAAATCTGATCCGGTAAAAAAAGAAGTAATGACAGATCTTTATTATCAGTTCTTGAGAACGGAAGTGTTAGGATTGCAGTTAAAACCAAAGATGCAATTGATCATCCATGGTAAAAATAAAATGGCAATTCCGGATCAGGAAGAAATGAAGTTACATGTAAAATGTACTAAGACAGCCAAACCAAAGGCAAAAACAAATCCAATGGAATGGTTAGCAGCGAAAGTCTATTCGTCAAACAAAAAGGAAGAACAGAAGAAGAGGTTATTTGACCAGGAAGCGAATGAAGAATCAATTCAAAAGTTTTTAGATTGCTTCGAATTCATACCGGCGGATGATATAGTTACTTATCAGGAAAATGTAGCAGAAAAGCTGCATGCAGCTTTTCCTTCAGAGAATGAAGATGAAGAAAAAAGAAAGAAAATCCTCTTGGGATTGGCAATTGAATATATCCAAAAGCGGTATCTTTTAGATGAACCAAACCTGGATGATTTAAAAATTGTGAAAGAAGATTTTTTAGAATTTATTCGTCAGACAATGAAAACAAAAACGGAAGAACAAATTTCTGCATATCTCAATTCTCTTGTTGCAGATGCTTATCTGGAAATTATTACAAATAATCCGGACCTGAAAACAGAAGACGTACAATTATTAAATCAAATAGCCAGAAATACACAGTTGTGGATTTCGGAACTGGCGAAGACAAAAGAGGGGCAGTATAAGGTTATTTATACAGTCAGCTATGACAGCTATGAAACAGTTGAGAAATTTAAAACATTAGACGTTTCGGGCAGAATCATTAAAATTGCTGAAGTGAAAGATAATTTTCTGGTATTTTTGGATTTCTTTTGGAAAATTATGCTTAATTTGTGCCGTAATAAAACGGACTTTCATATCGAGAACGATGCAGATATGTTAAAGCCGCAGTATTATATAGACGATATTGCCGAAAAATATATTTGTTTAACATTTACAAAGGATATTGCACGCACGGGGATTATTTTACCGCTAGTAAGGAATGTGAAGAAAAAAACGGATGAAAAAAATATTTTTTCTCGCATGTACAAAGTAAGACCGGAAAAGTGGTATATGTCTGGAGCGAAATATGGAAAATGTGAATATGATTACAATGTAACCCAGGTAGCAAGTGAGACCGGGGACCATTCTGTCGCTGTGTTAGAACCTGACGCTTTTTATGTGGAATGTATGGACTGCATCAAGATTGATGAAAATGAATGGGAGAATATTGAAAACTGTGAGAAAAGTATTTTTGCAAAAATGTGTATTCAGAAAAGGGGTATCAAATGATATTGCAGGATTTATTTGAAGAAAGCGGGTATAGAAATATTATAAATGAAGACAACGCTAAGCCATATCACTTATCTGTTGATGTGTTCTATAACGAGGAAGGGCAAATACCGTCAGAGCTGAAATTTCTGTATATCAGCAAAACAAAGGATGAATTATTTTTTGTTTTAGATGGAAGAGTAGAAAGCATAAGTAATGTTTGTAAAAAATGGGAACAAAATATCAGTGCATTTATGGCGTTTGGCTCTCCTGACAAAAATGTGATTAGAAATTTGAAATATAATGTTGTTATGCTGGTGTTGTTTGAGGATTTTTCGGTGGATCGCTCCAAGGAGAGTTCATTAAATATTGCCAGAAAAATTTTCCTGCCATGTACTTTTAAAGCAAACGGAGATATAGAAATAGCAGAGGAAGAAGTTGTTGAACTGCCGTTTTATTTAATCAAAGAAGAAGCTTTTGAAAAGGATTTTAATATGGCAGACAGGCTGAAGCTGATGCTTCCAAAAATGGAGCAGGAGGAGATGGATTTTCTTGGAATAACAAGAAAGCAAGTGCCTGGAAGAGAAGACAGCAATGGAGTTTTAAAAAAGAATTTTAAACAGGAAGAGTATGAGAAAATAAAGAGGTGGTTAGAAACGAATGCGGATACAGAAAGTTGAATTAGAATACTTTAGAGGAGTTGGGGAAAAGAAAGAATTTTCATTTGAAGGAAAACCATTTATTTTACTGTCTGCGCCAAATGGACTTGGAAAAACAACGCTGCTTGATTCGATCGAATGGTGTTTGACGGGAAATATTTTAAGGTTAAAAAATGCGTTTGACAATCGAAGTACAAATGACAGTGAACGAAAGAAAAATGTAGATGGTATCTTAAGATATAAAATGGCTCCGGAAGATGCTGAAATATCAGTGATATTACATATAATCGATGGAAATCAGGAATTTACCATACGGCGTGTTCAAACAAAGGATGAGCTGAATCCTAAATCCAGTACCGTGAATGTCAGCGGCAGTGAGAAACGCGCGAAGCAATTACTCTCAGCAATCGCAGACCAGAGTTTTTATAATTATCATTTTTGTGATGTACAAAAGTCTATGGACATTCAAAATCGCAAAAGGAAGGATTTGCCGGGGCTGTTTTCTGATTTTATTACGGATTATTCCAGAGAAACTTCGATAGCCAATAACCTGGATTTATTTGTACAAGATATCGAACGGTATAAGCAGGATTTGGAGAAACAGAAAATACCCGAGGATTCTATACGTATCTTGCAGGAGACCTTGAATCAGTATAAACAAACTCCCATGATTCAGGGCTATCCGCAGACGCAAATGTTTCAAGGAGAGAATGTGGAAATTTCGGATGCGGACGAAAAGCAATGGAAAGATCAGTTACGACAGCTCTTTCAATGCGGATATCAGTATGCAGGCATGCTTTTAGGAGATGTACTGAAAGATGAAACGGCAAGATCGACTCAAAAGAATTTAAGAACATTAAAACTGCTTTTGCAGTCCAATAAAGAAAAGATAAAAAAAGCGATAGAACAGAAGCTGCATATTGACGATCAAAGCATTACCGTCCTTGAAAGCAGAATAAAACAGTATGAAGAAATAAAATTAACAAGAGAAAATATATGGAGTTATACCGGTACAATACTTTCGTTTCAAACCAACGCTTTCACCGAAAGTGAATGCAGCAGCTTAAAAACAGAAATTCAGCGGTTGGAGAATGAGTTAAAACTTTTAACACAAGAAATAGAAACGCTCTCAAAAGGGAACGATGTTTTGGATACACTTTCAACTTTGGTAAATTTGGGACCGGGGTTGATTAAGTACCGAGAAGAAAAACAGCAAAACGGGGAAAAAACGTTTTGTCCTGTTTGCGGTTCTGCGCAGTTTGACCGCATAAATCAAGAAGACATACTGCGTGATGCCCAAGATTATATGGAACAGCATGGGCTGTTAATTTCGGAGAAAAAGAAACATAAAGATCAATTAGAGAAGAAAATACGTGTAACATATGAATCTATGATCGGAATATGCAGTCAACTTTTAAAAGATGAAATAAACAAGTACGAGAAAAATAAAATGAAGTTGATCAAACTCCAAAATGAAACAGCTGATTTTTTTCATATATATCGGAGGTTAGAACAAACTGATCCTAAAAAATATACGTTAGAAACATTGACGGAGCAGGACAATCTTGATTCACTGCAAGAAGAAGTGAATCAAGATATTCTGGATGCAGAAACCATTCGTCATAAGCGGGAGGACTGCAGAAAAATATTAGAGTTTCTGGGGTATCAACCGGGAGAGAATGAAACAGAAAGAGCTGCTATCCAGAGAATTCATGAATCAGCGAAAGGAGCTCCCGGTCTGATTTCTTTTTCGCATACGCTGTTTGTTCAGAAAATCAATTCGCTGAATAGTATGCTGAATAATAAAACATATCTGGACAGCAAAAGACAGCTGCAAGAGTTCAATCGGAAAAATACCGACCTAAAAGTACGGCAGACCAGGCTTGATTCTCTGCATAAGACGGCAAAAGATCACGCAGGCCAAATCCGGAAATTAATCGATCAATTGAAAGCAGATGAATACAACAAAGTGGGACCGAATCTGTTTAAATTTTATAAAAAGTTATCCCGGATTCATACTATTGAAAAAATCAGTCTGAAGCAGGAAAACGGATTATTATCGATTGTAGATGAGAAAGACAAAAATATAGTTAATATCTTAAGCAATGGGCAAATGAGCGTATTTATGCTTGCGTATTTCTTTGCAGGGATTGTTTCAAGAAATCATCAGGAGCCATGTAAAATATATTTTATTGACGATTTGACGGCATGCATGGATGATGTAAATATGCTGGCGTTTTTGGATTTAATGAAGTATCAGCTGCTGGATCAAGACGCAGTTATGGATCAAATCTTTTTTGCTTCCTGTGATGAAAAAATATGTAATCTTCTTCGTTATAAATTAAAAGGCTGCGGCGTTGATTATTGTAACTTAGTAGAAGCAGATTTTATTTAGTTTGCAAATTTGAACAGGCATTCTTATTCCCCAAGAAAATTAAACGATTTTCTTGGGGAATTGTGTATACAAAGCAATTTCGAAGAAAAAATTTAAAGATTTTATTATACAATAAAATGATATATCCATATATTATCAATTAATCTGACAATATTAGCAAAAAAACTGTTTACATTCCATTCAAAAAGTTGTATGATAATAACCAGAATATATGCAAACTGTCCTCTGCCCAGTATCAAAGCAGGGAAACAGCCGCAGGAAGGGTGAAATTATGAAGAAACGAAACAGCAGCATAACGGCACAGGGTATGTATGACCCGAGGTTTGAGCATGATAACTGCGGGATCGGCGCCGTTGTGAATATAAAAGGGATCAAAACTCACGATACGGTAGAAAACGCATTGAAAATCGTAGAGAATTTAAAACACCGCGCCGGAAAAGACGCGGAAGGAAAAACAGGAGACGGCGTCGGGATTTTGTTGCAGATTTCACATAAATTCTTTTCCAAAGCTGCGAAGCAGCTGGGAATTGACCTGGGAGGGGAACGGGATTACGGCGTCGGTATGTTTTTCTTTCCCCGGGAGGAATTTAAGCGCAATCAGGCGAAGAAGATGTTTGAAGTGATCGTGCGCAAAGAGGGGATGGAGTTTTTAGGCTGGAGAGAAGTTCCGACGGATCCTTCTAAGCTGGGACAAAAAGCGGTGGACTGCATGCCCTGTATGATGCAGGGGTTTGTCCGGCGCCCGGAGGATGTGCAGAAGGGACTGGAGTTTGACCGTAAACTCTATGTGGCAAGGCGCGTGTTTGAGCAGTCCAACGACGATACGTATGTCGTTTCGTTATCGAGCCGTACGATCGTATATAAGGGCATGTTTTTGGTGGAGCAGCTTCGCCTGTTCTTTATGGATTTACAGGATAAGGATTACGAATCGGCGATTGCGACCGTGCATTCCCGGTTTTCCACGAATACAAACCCGAGCTGGGAGCGTGCGCATCCGAACCGTTTGATCGTGCATAACGGTGAGATCAATACGATTAAGGGTAATGCGGACAAGATGCTTGCCAGAGAAGAGACGATGGAATCGGAGTATTTAAAAGGCGAGTTGTTAAAAGTGCTTCCTGTGATCAACAGCGAAGGATCGGATTCGGCGATGCTGGACAATACGCTGGAATTTCTCGTGATGAGCGGCATGGACCTCCCCCTTGCGGTCATGATCATGATTCCGGAGCCGTGGGCGAACAACGCGCTGATGCCGCAGAAGAAAAAGGATTTTTACCAGTATTATGCCACGATGATGGAGCCGTGGGACGGACCGGCGTCTATTTTGTTTTCGGACGGGGACCGGATGGGAGCCGTGTTGGATCGCAACGGCCTGCGTCCTTCCAGATACTATATTACAGACGACGATTATCTGATCCTTTCTTCCGAGGTAGGCGTTTTGGATATCGATCCGATGAAAATCGTGGCAAAAGAGAGGCTGCGTCCGGGGAAAATGCTTTTGGTGGATACGCTTTTGGGACGCGTGATCGATGATGAAGAATTAAAAGCGACCTATGCAGGAAGGCAGCCTTACGGTGAATGGCTGGACCGCAATTTAGTCTGTCTGGAAGATTTGAAAATTCCCAACCAGCGCGTGCCGGAATATTCCAAAGAAGAGCGAATGCGGATGCAGAAAGCATTCGGTTATACGTATGAATCTCTGCGGGAAGAAATTCTGCCGATGGCAAGGGACGGCGGCGAGGCAACGGCGGCGATGGGGATCGATACGCCGCTTGCCGCACTGGCAGGGGATCATCAGCCGTTGTTTAACTATTTTAAGCAGCTGTTTGCACAGGTGACCAATCCGCCGATTGATTCGATCCGTGAAAAAGTCGTGACTTCTACCGCTGTCTATATTGGAGAAGACGGCAATCTTCTGGAAGAACAAGCGGTCAACTGCCATGTATTAAAGGTCAACAATCCAATCTTGACGAACACGGATCTTATGAAAATCAAATCGATGCAGGTGGAAGGATTTCAGACTGCCGTGCTGCCGATTACCTATTATAAGAATACAAGTCTGGAAAAAGCGATCGACCGGCTGTTTGTGGAAGCCGACCGCGCCTATCGGGACGGCGCGAATATTTTGATTCTCTCCGACCGGGGCGTAGACGAAAACCATGTGCCGATTCCCTCCCTGCTTGCTGTTTCCGCCTTGCAGCAGCATTTGGTAAAGACGAAAAAAAGGACGGCGGTTGCTATGATCTTAGAGTCCGGAGAACCGAGGGAGGTGCATCATTTTGCAACACTGCTCGGCTTTGGTGCCTGTGCGGTAAATCCCTATCTGGCGCAGGAGTCAATTAAGGAATTAATTGATAATGGAATGCTGGAGAAAGATTATCATGCAGCAGTTGATGATTACAATGCTGCGATTCTTCATGGAATTGTCAAAATTGCTTCAAAGATGGGAATTTCAACCATTCAGTCTTATCAGGGCTCTCAAATATTTGAGGCAATTGGCATTGATGCAGAGGTCATAAATAAGTATTTTACAAATACAGTCTGCAGGGTAGGCGGGATTACACTGCAGGATATTGCAAAAGAAGTTGATGCGCTTCATTCCCGTGCATTTGATCCATTAGGACTTGCTACAGATCTCACACTTGACAGCCCTGGACAGCATAAATCGAGAGGAGGAGCGGAGGAACATTTATACAATCCAGCTACAATTCATATGCTGCAGCAGTCAACCCAGAGAGGCAGCTATGAAATGTTTAAACAGTATTCTTCCATGATTCATGATGAAGAGAACATTCGAAATATCAGAGGGCTTTTGACATTTCATTTTCCGAAAAAGGGTATATCGATTGATGAGGTGGAAAGTGTAGACCATATTGTGACAAGATTCAAAACAGGCGCTATGTCGTATGGATCGATTTCAAAAGAAGCACATGAGACACTGGCAATTGCGATGAATATGCTTCATGGAAAATCAAATTCTGGTGAAGGCGGAGAGGATTTGGAACGAATGACGTTGGGAGCTGACGGATTGAATCGCTGTTCTGCAATCAAACAGGTGGCAAGTGGACGATTTGGTGTTACCAGCAAATATTTGGTGAGTGCACAGGAAATTCAAATCAAAATGGCACAGGGAGCAAAACCTGGTGAAGGCGGTCATCTGCCAGCAGGAAAAGTTTATCCGTGGATTGCAAAAACAAGGCATTCAACGCCAGGTGTTGGTTTGATTTCACCGCCGCCTCACCATGATATTTATTCCATTGAGGACCTTGCGCAGTTGATTTATGATCTCAAAAATGCCAACAAAGACGCAAGAATCAGTGTCAAGCTTGTCTCAGAGGCAGGTGTGGGAACAATTGCGGCAGGTGTAGCCAAAGCGGGGGCGCAGGTAGTGCTGATTTCAGGCTATGATGGCGGTACTGGAGCGGCGCCAAAAAGCTCTATCCACAATGCAGGGCTTCCATGGGAACTTGGACTTGCAGAAACACACCAAACATTGATTCAAAATGGGCTTCGGAGCAAAGTGCGAATCGAGACAGATGGCAAGCTGATGACTGGACGAGATGTTGCAATTGCCGCAATCCTTGGTGCAGAAGAGTTTGGGTTTGCGACAGCGCCGCTTGTGACAATGGGGTGTGTAATGATGCGTGTATGCAATCTGGATACCTGCCCAGTCGGTGTGGCGACACAGAATCCAGAACTGAGAAAACGATTTCGAGGAAAGCCAGAATACGTTGTCAATTTTATGAGGTTTGTTGCACAGGAATTGAGGGAGTATATGGCAGAGCTTGGTGTAAAGACAGTGGACGAACTGGTAGGACGCACAGACTTGCTTAAGATGAAGGAAAAACTTCCAGAGGGAACGGTCAAGCTTGATTTGCATTTGATATTGAATAATCCTTATCAAAAAGAAAAAGCTGTTTTTAATCCCAAACAGGCATATGATTTCGCACTAGAAAAAACATTAGATGAAAGGGTATTGTTAAAGCATCTTCGCGGCGCTTTGGAGTCAAGGCAAAAGAAAAGTATTGAAGTGGAAGTAACTAATACAGACCGTGCATTTGGTACAATATTTGGTGCGGAGATTACAAAGCGTTATCATGACACGCTTGAGGAAGATACGTTTCGTATTCTTTGCCATGGCTCTGGCGGCCAAAGCTTTGGCGCATTTATACCCAAAGGGTTGACATTAGAGCTTACAGGGGATTCCAATGATTATTTTGGAAAAGGCTTATCAGGCGGCAAATTGATTGTGTATCCGCCAAAAGGCAGTAGTTTTCAGCAGGATGAAAACATTATTGTCGGAAATGTCGCTTTATATGGTGCGACAAGTGGAAAGGCATTTATGAATGGTGTTGCTGGCGAACGGTTCTGCGTCAGAAACTCAGGGGCAATCGCTGTGGTTGAAGGAGTAGGTGATCACGGCTGCGAGTATATGACAGGAGGCCGGGTGGTAATTCTTGGCTCTACCGGAAAGAATTTTGCGGCGG
>OFGE01001666.1_pt1 | contig 18621 bp, 18 predicted proteins | sample 1521681 | NCBI WGS metagenome assembly OFGE01 (sample SAMEA3504093, study PRJEB24116) | mouse gut metagenome | biome: mouse gut; feature: mouse-associated habitat; material: faeces | place: Denmark | collected 2011
GACCGTCAGGGCTTTGGGCGCCAGACGCATCATTGTCGTCGGAATGTGCGGCGGTTTCGGGGAAAAAATCAATGTTGGCAGCGTGATCATACCAAACAAAATACTTTGTGAAGAAGGCACTTCATTTCACTATCTTGAACATATAGAATTTGCCGAACCGGATCCGTCCCTCTTTACAAAGGCCAACGCCTGCTTCTCAGACAGATTTGAAACATCTACAGAGCCCACCGTCACCAGCGATGCTTTTTATCGTCAGACATATGCCAAAGAGGCCCTCTGGCGCGAAAAAGGATGCGTAGCCGTAGACATGGAGTCTTCAGCCCTTTTGTCTGTAAGCCGGTATTATTCGCTGCCCGCTGTTTCGATTCTGCTATGCTCCGACAGGCATCCGGTTTCTGAAAACAGTACAGAATGGAACTGGGGTAATTCTTCTTTTAAAGAAATAAGGGAGCAATTTGTCAGGCAGGCGGTACAATTTGCGCTTCATTTAACATGAGTTATCTTTTTGACACACCGGACAGTACACGCTGCTCCTGCCGCCGATCACCATGCGGCACAGCGTCTCCCTGCATTTCGGACAGGGACTGCCGCCATGCCCGTATACCTGCAGAAACGGCGTATTGCGGTAATCCCTTCCCTTTGTCTCCAGATATTCTTCCGCCGTTATGGCGTTTTTCTCGATAAAATAGGAGATCCGCTCCGGAATCGCTTCTGCAAGGCGTTCCCATTCCGTCTGCTTTAAGCTGTTGGCGGGACGCGCCGGATAGATTCCCGCCGTAAATAAAATCTCATCAGAGTAAATATTGCCGATTCCGGCAATGATCGTCTGTTCCAACAGGCATTCTTTGATTGCCTTCCGGCGTTTACTCAAATGGCTGCTCAGATATTCCGCATTACAGGCCGGAGCCAGCGGATCCAGACCCAATTTATCCATTCCGGTACAGGTATCGGTCTCCTCCTCCCGAAGAAGCCAGAAACGTCCGAAGCGGCGCATATCGGAAAACCGTAATTCCGTCCCGTTGTCCATCGAAAAAACAACATGTGTATACTTTTCTTCCGGACACTGTGCCGGGGCAAGCAGAAGACCGCCTGTCATCCGCAGATGCAGAACAATCCGTTCCTTATTTTCTAAATGGATGATAAGGAATTTCCCCTGCCGCGACATATGAGAAACCGTCTGTCCCGTCAGCCGCCTGCAGAATTCATCCGCTTCCGGATATGCCGCAACTTCCGGACGCCTTACCGCCACCTTTGTGATCATACGCCCCTGAATCTGCGGCTCTATCACTCTCTTGATCGTTTCCACTTCCGGTAATTCAGGCATATTCTCTTCTGTCCTTTCTGTATTCGGCTGTCTGTTTTCAGCGGCTGTTTCGCAGATTTACGCTCAAACAATCGCTTCCACAAGCACCTTTTCTCCAAATGTAATGTTCTTTACTCCGATTTGCTTCTTTTTATTAAAATTGAAGCTGATTCTGCAGCCCCGGTATACAGTTTGCATTTACGTTAAACAGTTTGCTCATGAATTTCCCATACCCTCATTTTTTCTTCATTATAGCCGAAGCCCTGTTGTTTTACAAGGCGTTGGAGAGCCAAAGCCTTCCTGATCCCCAAAAATCACCTTTTCTATAAAGACAAACCATGGATTTCTGTGTTAGACTTATAGTGGATAATAATCAGCATCAAATTAAAGGGGGAATCAAATATGGAACTGATCCTGCAGCCAACACCTGAAACCTGCGGACAGGCATGCATCGCCATGATCACAGGAAAAAAGATCGAAGAAGTGATCAAAGATATGAAGACAAGCGGTCCTACGAGCATCGGCCAGCTGATCGAGATATTGGACTTCTACGGCATCCGACATGCAGAAAGAAATACGCGTATCTCCAAAAAGAATCCTGTACCGCACGAATATTCTATCCTCACGGTACATACCGATGCAGGATACACCCATTGGACACTGCTTTATGATCACAAATATTATGATCCCGAATTCGGTCTCATTGAAGGCACGTATCCGCATGGAAAAATAACATCATTTCTGGGAATCTATGAACCTGACAATGACTAATCAAAATAAAGAATAGTTTCTTAATACAGGTTTTTCATCCACGTCCTGCCCCTCCCCGCTTTACCATGCTGCAAACAGATCATAGATATGTGCTGCAAAAAACAGTTACAATTCGGCCCAGTACTTTCATCTTGCCAGCTCCCCCTTTCTGTGATATCTTAAACATAGTTAATAAACGAAAGGCAGCATATATGATCTGGAAAATGATAAATCTTCAACTCCAAAAAGGAAGCATTTTTCCGCTTTACGGGGATAGTGCGCCTTTTTTCAGGAAGATTTACCATAAAGCGGATACCAAACAGCCCTTTCGGTAAATCTTATAGAACTGGTACATTATCTCCTTAACGTGCAAAATAAAAGTTAAGGAGATTTTTTATGTTAAATATCAAAAAACAACTATCGAGATTATACTTATCTTCTATTCTCGGCAACCTGTCTTTAACAGGAGCCTGGGTGGCAATCCTCGCAGCGCGGGGATACAGCCTGGTGGAGATTGGCTTTGCCGAAACCATTTTTCACCTTACCAGCCTGATCCTTGAAATTCCGTCAGGTGTTCTTGCCGATGTCTTTGGACGGAAAAATATGCTCATCGTCAGCAGTGTCATGACCATGATCGGCAATATCATCATGATATTTTCCGGCAGTCTGTGGACAATCTGCGCATCTATGGTCTTTCAGGCGGCAGGCTATAACTTTGCATCCGGGTCGGGAGACGCCCTCGCATATGATTCCCTGAAAATAAATGCCTGTGAGGATCACTACGGGAAATATGTCTCTGCCCAGCTGAGCATCTGCCGGTTCTGCGGCGGCCTCTCTACCCTGTGCGCCGGTTTTGCGCTTTTGATCGGGCATCGGGCTGCATACGGCATAGACATCGGAATCGGAATTCTGCAAATCTGGGTACTCACTTCCTTACAGGAAGCGCGCGTATCCCAAGGCGCTGAAAACAAACAGCCTTTCTCTGCGCCGCCTTCTGTACGAACCCCAAAATTGCATACAGCCTTCCGCACCACCAAAAGGGAACTGATCGACTGTTTTGCTGCAAGTGTTGCCTTCCTCAAGACAGCCAGGAAAGCAGTCCTCTTTATGTTCTGCAATTCTCTTGTCGGATCCATTGACATACTGCTGCTGTTCTTCCTGCAGGCAAAGCTGCCGGGCACCGGCCTGTCAGGTTTTATGCTCGGGTTTACTTTGTTTTTCATGGAGACGGGCGGCATACTTGGCGCCAGACTCATTTTGAAATGCTGGAAACTGCGCTATCGAAGTGTATTTCTGCTCACCACGCTGCTTGTGATCTGCGGCGTGCTTGTCGAACATTCCGGAATCTGCTGGCTCATGGCGGCAGGCGGCTTTGTCTCCGCATTCGGTGATGATGCGCTGCAGGTTAGAACCAATACGCTCCTGCAGGATATGTTCCCCTCGGAGCAGCGGGCAACGTTGATCTCCATGGAGTCTTTTACTTTTTCCATGATCATGATCGTATTGTCGCCCCTGGCCGGCGTGCTCTTCTCCTTCTGGTAAAAAGGTAATTTCTGCACAAACGCCCATGCAGGCAATCCCGCATGGGCGTTTTACTTATTTCTATATCAACTATATCAATTTAAACAGGCTTCTTCCGCACATCGTTCTGCAGAAGCCTGTAGAGCGCTGCCGCCGTCGGCACACCCAGCAGCATACCGCCGATACCCATCACACCGCCGCCGACCGTCACTGCCGCCAGCACCCAGATGCCCGGCAGGCCAATAGAGGAACCGACTACCTTCGGATAGATCAGGTTGCCTTCCAGCTGCTGCAGGACTACCAGAAATACGATAAAGATAATCGACTTGACAGGGGAGACCGTAACGATCATAACTGCTCCCACCACGGCTCCGATATAAGCGCCCGCCACCGGAATCAACGCCGTAAATCCGATCAGACAGCCGATCATCGCCGCATAGGGCAGACGCAGCAAAAACATTCCGGCCATACAGAGCACACCCAAAACCACTGCCTCCGTACACTGCCCCACGATAAAGCTGTGAAAACAGCCGTCAAAGACATGCAGCACATAAAATATCTTATCTACCAGTTTTGCAGGCAGATATTTCCGAAACAGCAGGGTCATCTGTCCGCCAATCTTCTCTTTCCCCGCCAGCAGATACAGTGCGAAAATAAAACCGACCACCACCGTGACCGTCGTAGAGAAGACGGATGATACGATCCCGGCCGCCACGCCCATCGCGCCGCCAAGGCCGCTCCACACGAACGAAGACAGCTTCGTCACCCACTCCTGCCAGTCTCCCATGCTGTCCATCGCCAGCAGGCTGTTCTCACCTTCCAGATAAGAACTGATCTGCAGATTATCCTCCAGCCACTGCATGGTATCCTGCAGAACCCCCGGCAGTTCCCGGAACAGAAGCTGCATGCAGCTGAGCAGCTCCGGCACGATCATCCGCACCACCAGAAAGACGATGAACACCAGGCTGACCAGCGCAAGTACCAGACTGACCGGTCGGCACAGCTTCTGCGGAAAAACAATTCTCACGCCTTTTTTCTTCTGCTGACGCTTCTGGTCCTTCTGCATTCCCTGCGTATCCCGGCACAGCTTCTGCAAATATTTCTCAATAAAAGTCATCGGAATATTGACCGTATAAGCAATGACACACCCCAGAAACAAAGGCACGGCAGCTCCCAGCGCAATCCCCGCAACGCTGACAAAATCCGTCCAGTAATGGATCATCAGAAAAAGAATGATCACCGTAACACCGGCCCGCAGGCAGCTTTTCCATTTTAATTCCATAGTATGCCCATGCCTCCTTCTTAGCATTTCTCTCCATGCAGCATCGCCCGCGGACAATCGCCCGTCCGGTCAGCCGTTAATTGACAGACGCCGAAAAGTGTTCGATCTCCTGCTCCAGCGTGCCGCTCACACCGCGGCATACGTTGACCGCATTCTGCACCTCATTCATCTTTTCCACAAGGCTGGACGCATTCTCGGCGGAGATATCCACGGCAGTGGAACCCTCGCCCACAGCATTGGTGATGCAGTCAACAGAATCGATGATCTCCGCCATGCTGTCATTAAGCCCCTTCGAGCTGGTTGAGAAATTATGCAGAATAGTGTAAAACTCTTCCATATTCGTCACATATTCGTCCATCGCCGCTACAAACTGGTCATAGTCCTTGAGGACATATTTGTTGATATATTCCAGCACCTCGGAAGTATTATCCGCCATCTCATGCACGGTGTCGATCACTTCCTGGTTGATATGCTGAATGTTCTTGGCCGTCTCCTGACTGTTATTGGCCAGAGAGTTGATCTCACCCGCCACGACAGCAAATCCCCGGCCCGCTTCCCCGGCTCTTGCCGCTTCAATCGAAGCATTCAGGGATAAAAGCGTGGTCTCGTTGGCAATATTCATAATGGTTTCCGACAGCGTATTGATCTTGGAAACCTTTTCGCTGTTCTTGATGGAACGATTCAAAAGCTCGGAGATCTCGCCCACTTTCTGTACCGTGAAGCTCTTCACCTCAACGATATGCTTCTTCATCTCCCGCGCCTCTTCGGACACCTCAACAGCCTTACGCGATCCCTGGTCTGCTTCCTGCCAGAGAACGTCCACCTGCTCCTTAACGCCGCCGATCGTATTCTGAATGTCTTCAGAAGTATTGGCAACCGCCTCCATATTGGCCGACAACTCCTCCATGGCAGCGGAAGATTCCGTAATATTGGTGTTGGCGGTATCTACCATGCTGACGATCTGGTCATTGGAATCAGCCAGTGCTTTGGCACTCACCGACACCTTGTCTATGATATTCTGCAGTGTCGCCAGAAAATCATTCATACCGCCGACCAGAATCGAAAGCTCACTCCTTGTTCTGGTCGTGATCCGCGCGTGCAGATTGCCATTGTTCCTGTTGATATCATCGATCATATGATGCAGCTCCAGCGAAGATTTCCTGATCGGGCTGATCACATTGCGCTGGAACAGTACCTGATTGATACCGATGACTACGATCATCAGGATCGCACCCAGTATACTGCTTCGGATAGTGCGGTCATACATATCCCGCTGCTCCTGCCGCAGCGAAGCCACAGACTGTTCAAAATAGGCATTCGCCAGTTCCAGATTGCCGTCAAACTTTTCATCCTCCGCCTCCAGGGCATCGATCTCGGCAATGACGGCTTCCGTGCTTTTACCGGATGAGGTCAGCAGCGCGTTCTTTGCATTTTCCGTATACGCCCTCAGTCCGCTTTCCATCTCCGCAATATTGACCTCGCTGCCGTCTTCCAGATAATCGTCCACCTGACTGATGTCCGTAAGCAGCTGGTTATAACGTTTATCAATATTTTCCAGCAGATGTTCATGCTCTTCCGCGTCATTTGTCGCCAGATAAGCATATATGTACCGCTGAATCTTCTCATAATCCTTCTTCATGTCACCTCTGAGCACCATTGCCGAAAGGTATACATCACTGATCTTGTTACATTTTTCAATGGTACTTCGGAAATTGTTGATACTGTTTCCAAAGTAAATCCCAAACACCACAATCAGTGCCAGGTTCATTAAGCTTAATTGCGTTGTGATACGGCTCCAAAAGGAAACCCTGGGTGCCTTTTTGTCCATCGTTAGAATTCCTCCAATTTCATTCCCTTCTTTTATGCATTGGTGTAATGCCTAAATTATTATATACTAAAGAAGCCCCAAAATCAACTTTCTGTGTCACTTTCCATGCCCGAATCTTATCCCTGGGCTGCCTCCGGCTAAAGGCCGCAGGCTGCTTCTTTTACAAACTGATTTTTGCTGGAATTACGATGAATCCTGTGATAGAATAGTACCAATATGGAGTCTGCCGACAGACTCAAATATGCCGGCGTCAACAAGAACACCTTTCACAACATAACAGGACGGTGAACGATACCATGAAAAAGAACACAGAAAAAACAAACGTCATGCGGCTGCTGGACCAGAAAAAGATCCCTTACGAAACCTACTGCTATGCAGACACCGGCGTTATCAGCGGCACCGAAGTTGCAGACGTTCTCGGACAGGACCCGCAGCAGGTGTTCAAGACGCTTGTGACGGTCGGGAACTCGAACAACAACTACGTCTTTCTGATCCCCGTGCACCAGGAGCTGGATCTGAAGAAAGCCGCCAAAGCAGTCGGCGAGAAAAGTATCAGCATGATCAAATCCAAAGAACTGCTGCCCCTGACAGGATATATCCACGGCGGCTGTTCCCCGGTGGGCATGAAAAAGCAGTTCCCCACCTTCCTGGACGCCAGCGCGGAGGAGCGCCCCGCCGTGGTGGTCAGCGGTGGGCATGAAAAAGCAGTTCAAAACCACGATCGACGCATCCGCCGCAGATTTTGACACGATCATCTTCAGCGCGGGCAGGATCGGTTATCAGGTGCAGCTGTCTCTGGATGCACTCAGGCAGATCGTCAGATTTGAACTGGCGGATCTGACCGTCAGCCAGCCATAAGCCGGCATTTGGAATTGCCAGTCTGTACAGACCGATATCATCCTATTATAAGTAACCTGTTAGCAACCCGTTATTTTACACCGCGAAGCAGCGCAGAAATGGAGGCAGCCATGTCCAAGGAGATTCCTGCAGATATTCATGTAGAAAACACTGATTCAGGCGAAATCACGCTGGCGGAGGTCCGCTTTTTTGAGGCGAAGCGGGACGCCTTCCCCTTATACGAATCCCTGCGGGCGGCCATCCTGCAAAACTGTGGCCCGACAGAGATCCAGGTGAAGAAAACCCAGATTTCCTTTGTCAACAGGCATCTGTTTGGAGCAGTGTCCTTTACCCCTGTCCGCAGGGCAAAAGAGCGTCCGAATCCATACATCACCGTCACTTTCGGTCTTTCTTACCAGCTTGACTCCCCCAGGATTGATGCGGCCGTGGAGGCATATCCGCACCGTTTTACGCATCATCTAATCATTGGCAGCGTCGATGAGATTGACGGGGAGCTGCTCGGATGGCTGCGGGAAGCGGCAGATTTTGCCTGCTCGAAACGTTAGCCATTCCAGGCATCCATATCCCATATCATCATGCCATCATGAATAGAAGTGGAGGTTTATCATGAATCGTTTGTTTTTATTCCGGATCGCGTGCCTGTTTTTGTTTCTTGTATGCGCGGCCGCTCTTTTTATAGAAATCTTTGTCAACGACATTAACAGCCTGACTGCCATTTATCTGTGGGCCGGTCTGGCTCTCTTAAGCCTGTCCGGCATCATCGCCGGCGCTTTTCTCCACCTGATCAGAAACGAAAGGAGCAGATAGAACTATGGACCGTCATATCATACGTCTGAAAGACCAGCCGGAACTTCTGACCGCTGCCGCGCAGTGGTTCCACGAGAAATGGGGCATCCCGCCTGAAGCCTATCTGGAAAGTATGCAGCAGTGTCTGGCCGGCAACCATCCTGTTCCTCAATGGTATCTCGCTCTGGAACAGGACAGGATCATCGGCGGGCTGGGCGTGATCGAAAATGATTTCCACAACCGGAAAGACCTCACTCCCAACGTCTGTGCCGTCTACACCGAAGAAGACCGTCGCTTACAGGGTATCGCGGGCGCTCTGCTGGCCCGCGTCTGCAGCGACATGAAGGAGCAGGGCATCGATACGCTGTATCTTTTGACCGACCATACCTCCTTCTATGAACGTTACGGCTGGGAATTCTTCTGCATGGTACAGGGCGACGGCGAACCAGAACCGTCACGGATGTATATCCACCGTGCCTGAACTCTCAGAAATCCATCATAACAGCCGTTTCTACGGCGAAGGAGGTATTGCAAATGATCGACCTGCAGGATAAAAATCACTGCCCCACACTGGATGAAATCGGAGCGTATGTCAGGAATCCCGTTTTCCACAAATTCTGTTCCGACATCAGCTCCCAATATGACTGCACGGAAAAAATAGAATTCAGCGCCTGCAGTATGGAAAAAGGCTGGAACATCAAATACAGAAAATCCGGCCGGACACTGTGCACCCTATATCCCCGGGAGTCCTATTTTACGGTTATGATCGTTGTCGGACAAAAGGAGAAAGCATCCGTTGAAGCCATCCTGCCAGAGTGCACCGCCGGCCTGCAGACCATCTACCAGCAGACGAAAGAGGGGAACGGCCAGCGCTGGCTGATGATCGACCTGGAAGACGAAGACGATCTGTACCGCGACCTGTTCCGCCTCATCGAAATCCGCCGGAATCAATAATTTTTTTAAAAACTTCTCATATTTTCTTGACCTTATACCAACTATATCCCTTATATTGGGCTTACGAAAGGAGGTCGTATCCATGAATATTAATGAGCTGGAACGCCTTACGGGAATCACGAAGCAGAACATCCGTTTCTATGAAAAGAAGGGACTGCTGCACCCCGCAAGAAATTCCGAGAATAATTATCGTGAATATACAAAGGAAGACCTTACTCGTCTGAAAGCTGTCAAACTGCTGCGAAAGCTGGACCTGCCTCTGGAGGATATCCGTAAGATCCTGCAGGACGAAGAGCTGCTGTCGGAAGCCCTCTCACAGCATCTCAAAACGCTGCAGGAGAAGCAACAGGAACTGAGCGCCTGCATTGATGTCTGTAATAATCTGCTGCAAAAGGCAAAGTCCCAGACGGCACAGCCAACACTCCGGCACCGCAAAGTGCAGACGGACACACTGTCCGACACGGGACCAGACTCCATGCAAAGCAATGCCACGCAGACTGCTCAGACTGCTGCACAGGACGCTGCCACACAGACAGCCCCGCAGCCGCACACGGCGCTCAGTCCACAGCTGGCCCTGCTGGACATAGACGAGACACTACGCAAAATGGATGAGATTGAGAAAAATGGAGGGAAGTTTATGTCGATCATTAAAGATTATCAGAAATTTTCTGCTGCAGAACGTTTAAAAGGTTTTTCTTTTAAACCGGATACCATGGTAATGAATGCAGATGAATTTAAGGAAGCGCTCCTGCAATACGCCGAAGAAAACCAGTTGAATCTTACCATCATAAAAGAAGGCATGTATCCCCTTTTCAGAATTGACAACCTGGAATATAAGGCCGAACGCATCTTCGACCGTTTCGGTGCAACAATACACTGTTCCCTGACGAATCCGGAAGAACTGGAAACAGGGCTGGAACATATCCCACCCGCCCGCAAACGGCTGTACAGCTTCTTCCATGGCCCCTGGTTTTTCCTGCTGGTACTGTTCATCGTCATGGCGATCAGCCGCCAGAGCTTCTTCTGGGCTTTCTTTGTACTCGCCATGGTGGGACCGTATCTCTTCTGGCTGTTTATACGTTACTTCAGATAGTCCGTATGAATCTTCATTTCCGAAATCACCTCTGCCTGCCGGCAGGGGTGATTCTGTCTGTGTTTCTTCGGTCACTCTGCCGCGTCATCGGGGAAGAGGCCTGCGTCCTGCATCAGTTTTTCTATTCTTTTCCTGTTGCCATCGGTAAGATAATTGGAATTCAGTTTTCTTTTACTGTACACATAAATGGTATTCCTCGTTATATCTTCAAGCAGACTGGTAAAGAATCTTTCCCAGGAAACATATTCCCGGCTCTCAATAAAGTTTCCCGGCTCCTCCATAATTTTCCCCAGCCCCTCCGTCTGTACGATACCCGATCTTAAGATCAGATATTCAAAAGACTCCGGAGACCAGACACGACTTTTACCGCTCGCTTTTAAGGCGTGCATTGTACTTTGCATATCTGCGCCGAAAGCCGCACCGTCAACAATCGCTAAAACCGCCCTATCCTTATTGGCAAGAATATACCTGGCTATATTGGATTTACCACCGGCCGAATCACAGGCCACATTTTTATTTTGACAAATTGCTTCATACATCTCATAGCCGGCATTCGAATCCTCTGTGACAACAATCGAAGGCTTTATTGCCTCTGACCTGTCCGCTTCCGGATAAACCTGATGCATGGAATTATATACCTGTCTGGTATGCTGATAATATCCACTGTTTTTCAGATAATAAATCTCATTGACACTGTATGGCAGCATATTCAGCGCATCTCTTGTAACGAAGACAAAATAGCAGTCCGAAGCTGACACTGCCGCCGCGAAACCCTTTGTATACAAAAATCTCTCCTGCTCGTCCACAAATACAACCGTGTCCTTCAACAGCTTCATGCGTGCCTCTACGCTCTCCATATCCCCTGTCAGGACGGCACATTTTTTATCGCATACAACCTCGATCCCCGGACCGGATCGTCCTGACAGATAATCACTGATAATCTGTATCAATGTCGTCTTTCCACTGGCGCTGTCTCCCTGAATGATCGTTATATTTCTGCGCAGATTCAATTCATAACGAAGTTTTTTGGTGGAAACCATTACTTTTATACTACCCTTCAAAAATCTCCACCTCCTGAAATTCTCTTAGAAAATCTACATATGTGCTGATCCGGTTGCCACTGTTTTTGACATAGATATCAAAAGGCTCTGCAAATTCCATTTCATACCCGAGCCTTATCGTAAGATCCTGCCTTTTCCCTATCTCCAATATCCACTTCGCACAATTATCTCCGCAGGCGGAAGCATTCACGATCAGCTCCGGCTCCTTATACATGATAATAAGCGCCTTTACGCCGCCCGAAAGTCTTTCCGGCGCGATCAGACCAAGCACCGGGCTGTCGATCGCATGAGCCGATATGACCGCTGAACCGTCCACGTCCTGCACCATCTCTTTCACCAGCTCATCCTCAAACCATTCTTCTTCGAAGTTATACTTAAAATAAGTGTCCGGGCTAAACACATAATTTGCATCCTCGATATCCTTCGAGCCCCTGTTAAAAATAATGCTCAACATACTCTTCACCCTTTCTGCATCTGCATTCTCTCTTCTTAAGAATTATCTTATAGTCAGCGACTCTAAACTTTTGCTTTCACTCCTGCAAAAAGTTCCCGCAGGCTCACCAGTACTACACGCTCATCTCTCCCGGCCTCCTCAAGCACCGCTTTCGTAAAGCCTGCTCTGGAAAAGAGATAATAGTAGGATCTGCCCCGTTCCCGGCAAAACAGATCCGCCCGCCTGCGAAGCTCCTTTAAAACGGTAAGATCCAGCGCCTCACTGCGCCACTTGCACTCGGCAAACAGATAATCCTTCCCGTCCTTCGCCACCAGATCGATCTCCACCTGCCTGTGCTCCGCCGGATCGTTTCCCCACCACCTGCCGATGGCCGTGAAGAGAAGCGGCAGACCGCCCCCGCTGTTCACCCGAAGCAGATAATCCCGGCAGACTCTTTCGAACACAAGCCCCATATAATGACTGTAATCCGGCTCTATCCGGCGCAGCCACACAGCCTCCTGCGCCCCCGTCTCCAGAAGCGTCCTGTTGCTGAACACATACCGATACCAGAAGCGGAACATGAAGTCCGATATGCCATATAAAGTCTTCCGGGAAGCATCCTTTTCTCCGAAAGGCGTCTCTTTATAGAGAATATCCAACTCACAGAGCGTATTGATATATTTCAGGCATTTGGCCTGCTCTTCCCCGGTCTTTATGGCGATCTCATTGCTCCTGGAGCAGCCCGACGCGATGGCCTCGATGACCGCGCTGTAAATGCCCGGCTCCTGCACCTCCTGACGAAGCAATAACAGCGGTTCCTCGTAGAGATAGGCCGTCACGTTCAAGAACAACTCCCTGATATTTTCGGCAAAAGACCGCTCCCTTTGTACCTGCCTAAGATACAGCGCCGTTCCTCCAAAAGCGCCGTAAAGCATAAGTTTCTCCTCATCGGAAAACCCGTCGAAAAACTGTATCGCCGTCTTATAGTCAAAGAATCTCATATGAAGCTGCCCCGTCCGTCTGCCAAAGACCGGGCTTTTGGAACCGAGAACCTCCTTCTCCATAAATCCCATATAGCTGCCGCACAGCACGATAAACAGCCTGCCATACTGCAGCGTGTGGTCGATCAGATGCTGCAGCACGGAAAGCAGCGCCTTATTCTTCTGTGCCAGATAGGGAAATTCATCGAATACCAGAATCAGCCGCTTTCCCTTCTGCCGGCTGTCGATATAAGTCAGCGCCTTCTCCCAGCCGGCAAACGGCTCCAGCGCAGTCTCCCCATAATAAGCAAAAACCTGACGGGAAAATTTCTCCAGATTCAGCTTGTCATTACTCTGCTCCGCAGAATAGAAAATCGTCTCCTTATCTCTGCAGAATTCATTCAACAGCGTCGTCTTCCCCACCCGCCTGCGGCCGTACAGGATAAAAAGTTGAAACGCTTCCTGCTCATACCGTTTCTGCAATTCTTCCAGTTCCGCTTCCCGTCCGATAAACATACACGCCACCTTTTCCAATGAAAACCGTCCATCCCCGTATGATAAACCTATGATCAGTTAATCAGTTAATCAGTTAATATGATATTTATTAACTCACAAGTTATTAACTTTCAAGTTAATTATATGGCAATGCAGTCATTTTTGCAAGTCTTTCCTTTTATAGACTGGCTTATTCATGACAGGCGTTTTTCCCTTCCAAAGACCTGTCATCATGTCATGAACATTATATCTGTCTTGTCACATGTCTTGTTAATTATTGCGCAAATCTCTTTCCTATTTTCCCCATTTGGTGTAAAATGCAAAACAGAGAATGTACCTCGGTGCAAAACGACGCTTTGGATATGGATGAATGGAGGAAAAAATGGACAGACAGAATCTGACACTGCTCACTGACTTATATGAGCTGACGATGATGCAGGGTTATTTCAAGAACAAAGACCGCAACGAAACCGTGATTTTCGATGCCTTCTACCGCAGCAATCCCTGTGACGGCGGTTTTGCCATTGCGGCAGGCTTAGAGCAGCTGATTCAATATATCAAAGAGCTGCGCTTCGACGATCAGGATATTGCTTACCTCGCAGGTCTCGGCATCTTTGACAAGGACTTCCTTGACTACCTGAAAGATTTCAAGTTCACCGGAGACATTTACGCGATTCCGGAAGGTACGGTGGTATTTCCGCGTGAACCGCTGATCAAAGTTATCGCTCCCATCATGCAGGCACAGCTGGTAGAGACCGCTATCCTGAATATCATCAACCATCAGAGCCTGATTGCCACCAAGGCCGCCAGGGTCTGCTATGCCGCCCACGGCGACGGCATCATGGAATTCGGCCTGCGCCGCGCACAGGGACCGGACGCCGGCACCTACGGCGCCAGGGCTGCCATCATCGGCGGCTGCGTCGGCACTTCCAATGTCCTGTGCGGACAGCTTTTTGACGTGCCGGTGAAAGGCACCCACGCCCACAGCTGGATCATGAGTTTTCCCGATGAATACACGGCCTTCAAGACCTATGCCGACATGTACCCTTCGGCCTGCATTCTGCTTGTAGACACCTACGATACCTTAAAATCCGGCGTGCCCAACGCCATCCGCGTCTTTACCGAAATGCGCGCTGCAGGCATTCCCCTGACCTTCTACGGTATCCGTCTGGACAGCGGCGACCTCGCCTATCTGTCCAAGAAAGCCCGCAGAATGCTGGACGAAGCCGGTTTTCCGGATGCCGTCATTTCCGCCTCCAACGATCTGGACGAATTCCTGATCCAGAGCCTGAAGGAGCAGGGCGCTACCATCACCTCCTGGGGTGTGGGCACACACCTGATCACCTCCAAAGACTGCCCCTCCTTCGGCGGTGTATACAAACTGGCGGCCATCATGGGCGAAGACGGCACCTTCATCCCCAAAATCAAGCTGTCCGAGAATTCTGAGAAAGTGACCAATCCCGGCAACAAGACCATCTACCGTATTTATGAGAAGGAAACCGGCAAAATTAAAGCCGATCTGATCTGCCTCGTGGAAGAAACGTTTGATGAGAAAGAACCGCTGCTTCTTTTCGACCCCCACGAACCCTGGAAGAAAACAAAGCTTCCCGGCGGCAGCTATACCCTCCGCGAACTGATGGTGCCGATCTTTCAGGGCGGTACGTGCTGCTACACGTCTCCGAAAGTCATGGAGATACGCTCCTACTGTCAGGAAGAACAAAATACCCTCTGGGACGAGACACGCAGACTGGTAAATCCTCATAAAGTATATGTGGATCTGTCCGGTAAACTGTATGATATCAAGATCAAACTGTTGGACCAGATGAATCAGGGATGAGTCTGTTTAAAGATCGCGCTGCAAGAATTTGCTTGAAAAGTCCTTTTCGTTGCATTATGATAATCATGAAATAGTCTCCCGGAAAATCAGAAACAAAAAACTCCCGGAGCCTGTTGCAAAGAAACGGAGGAATGCCATATGCTTCGTATTATTACAGATTCGGCAAGTGATCTGCCCAAAGATTACATCAAGCAGCATGATCTTCATGTGATTCCGACACCCGTCGTGATCGACGATGTAGATTATCTGGACGGCAAGACCATACAGACAGAAGAATTTTACCATATACTGGACGATATCAGACGTGATGTCAAAACCTACCACATCAATCCAGCCATGTTTACCGATGCTTTCCTGCCCTACGCGCAGGCCGGGGACAGCATCATTTATCTGTGTTTTTCTACGGGAATCGCCGGCACCTACAACGCGGCTAACCTTGCCCTGACCGGTATCCGTGAGGATTATCCCGATTTCGACCTGACTATCATCGACTCCAAATGCGCTTCGATCGGTTTCGGCCTGCTTGTCAGCAAGCTGGTCACCATGCTGGAAAAAGGCGCTTCCAGGGAGGAACTGATCGAAGCCGCGGCGTATTATATCTCACACATCCGCCATGTCTTCACGGTACAGACACTGGCTTATCTGATCAAGGGCGGCCGCCTCACCAAATTCAAAGGCACACTGGCAGAGACATTGGACATGAAGCCCGTTCTGGTCGTAAATGAAGCCGGCGCACTGGCTGTGGTCAAGACCGTGCGCGGCCGGAAAAAATCCCTGCGTTACCTCATCGAGTATGCCAAAGAGACCGGCTGCCGGCTGGAAAATCAGACCGTTGCCCTCTGCCACGGAGAAGATCCCGAATCTCTGGAGTTTGTCAACACACTGGTGCAGGAGACTTTTCATCCAAAGGATACCCTGATCTCCGTAGTCGGCTGTGCCATCGGCGCTCATACCGGACGCGGCCTTGTGGGCTTCTGCTTCTTTGACGCAGATGACGGCAAATACAGCAAATATTTCGATTAAAATCAGACTGAGAATGAGGCAATGATCATGGAAGAACAACAACGAACCTGTACTTATCTGGAAACCGACGGTGAATTCAAGATGCGTGAACTGGACAAAGGCGATCTGGAGCAGTTTAATGCCCTGCTGCAGTACGCTTTTCAGGTCACCTCCTACGATCTGTTTCAGACCGGATGGGAACAGGAAGAGATCAAGTACGCCAAACGCCCCATTTTGGAGGAGGCCTACGTTCTGGGATGGTTCTATCAGGATAAACTGGCCTCCATGATCGTCGTCTATTCCATGAAAGTCAATGTCCACGATACGATCATGGATATAGGCGGCATTACCGGTGTCGCCACCTATCCCGAATACACCGGCCGCGGGCTGATCCATGCGCTCATGCGTCATGCCCTCGACTACATACACCGAAACGGAATGCTTCTTTCCTTCCTCTACCCTTATTCCATTCCCTTCTATCGCAAGATGGGCTGGGAAATCGTATCCGATAAGCTCTCCTTTACCGTAAAAGATACCCAGCTTCCCAAAATGCGTCCGGTAGACGGCATGGTGGAACGCGTGGGCCTTGACTCCGAGGATTATCACAATGTACACTCTTACTTTGCCCTGCAGCGGCACGGCGCCCTCATTCGTGACACGCTTTCCTGGGAGGAATACTGGCGCTGGGACAATGACGACATGATCGCCGCAGTCTATTACAGTAAGGAACATAAACCGCTTGGTTATGTGGTCTATTATATCGCCAATGAGATTTTTCATATTAAGGAAATGGTCTATCTGAATATCGAGGCCAACTACGGCCTCTGGAACTATATCAGCGCCCATTTTTCCATGATCACACAGGTGCAGGGCGACAATTATTCCGGTGAGCCTATGGCCTATCTGTTCGAAGACAGCGAGATCACGGAGACAATCTCGCCCTACATCATGGCGCGGATCATAGACGTCCGGGAATTCCTTGCCGAATATCCCTTCCAGATCCAGCCCGAAGACCTCAAACTGCACTTTCTCGTACATGATGAAATGGCTCCCTGGAACGAAGGAGATTACATGGTTTCCTGGCATGAGGGCAAAACCATCTGTGAACAGGTTGACAACAACCAGTCCATCAATGTTGTGGAGCTGTCCGTCAACACCCTTACCACTATGCTGATGGGCTATAAGAGGCCTTCCTACCTCTACGAACACGAAAAGATCAAGACCGAGTATTACATGCTGACATGGCTGGAACGCCTGATTCCGGTTGAGAAAGCGTATTTTTCGGATTATTTCTGATAAAAATTAAGACGTCTCAACATAGTTGAGACAAAAGCATCGCAGAAATGGAGAAAACTATGAAAGGTATCTACTATGATGGAAAAGATGCACTTTACCGTGAGGATATCCCCATGCCCGTACAAAAAGCAGGAGAAAGCCTTGTGAAGATCCGTATGTGTGCTGTCTGCAATACGGACAAGGAGGTCCGAAAAGGCTACCGCCCCGACTTCCGGGGTGTGATGGGACATGAATTTGTGGGCGAAGTGCTGGACTCTCCTGTAAAAGACCTGATCAAAAAGAGAGTGGTGGGAGAACTCAATGCCGCCTGCGGGAAATGCATCTACTGTAAGACGGGACGCCCCACCCACTGTGACAGCCGCAGAGTTCTTGGCATGTCAGATAAAGACGGTGCGTTTGCGGAGTATATGACCATCGACACAGATCTTCTCCACGTGATTCCGGACGGCCTTCCAGACGAGATCGCCATTTTTACAGAACCCCTCGCAGCAGCTCTCGAGATTCTCACACAGATTCATATTTTCCCCATTTCTGCGCTACAAACCACCCGTTACATGCAAAAAGCGCCCTTGATGTTTGCAAGAGCGCTTTTGTATTCCTTCTTACAACGGGAAACAAGCCGGGCGTCTTTATCAAAAAAGAAAATTCCATCGTCTGAAGCTGCCACTGTATAATCGCCATTTGTATCAAATGAAACAATATCTTCCGGCATATCAACAAGTGGAACCTGTTCTCCTGTGACAGGATTTATTTTAACCAGAACATTCCCTGACTGAACATAAATTCCATTTTCATCAGCCTGTACCCCAAAATCCACATTCTCCCGAAAGCCTCCAACTTCCTCCATTTTTAAAGTATCAATAATCGCAAATGTAGATTCTTCCTGATTTGCGGCCGAGAAAGCAAAGTACTGGCCGGAAAATCCTCCTTCAAAATGTCTGTAACCTGAATCTGCATTGTAAATTGTAAATTCCTTTCCCAGATGAACCAAGTCATAGATTTGAAGCGAACCGTCCCGGAAACTGACCGCCAAAAACGAACCGTCTTCATTTATAGCAAACAGGTTATCTTTGATAGCTCTGTTCTGGCGCTTTCCGTTAAAATCAATCCTGCATCTTACTTTCCCACTGGCCGTATCATAA
>OFGE01001669.1_pt1 | contig 18613 bp, 20 predicted proteins | sample 1521681 | NCBI WGS metagenome assembly OFGE01 (sample SAMEA3504093, study PRJEB24116) | mouse gut metagenome | biome: mouse gut; feature: mouse-associated habitat; material: faeces | place: Denmark | collected 2011
CATAATGCTGCTTCCTGTGGAAAACCCGTCGTCGATCTCCACAAACTGGTATTCATTGGAATTCCAGATAATGATCTCCTCTGAAAATCTGCTCAAATGCATCATCACCGTGGAAAGCGCTGACAGAAATTCGATCACGTAGTCCCGGTCTGCCACAGAGTCCATGCTGTTTAATGTAGGGCCTTCAAAGCCCATCAGGGAAGCGGTGTAGGATCTGTCCAGTGGATAGGTAGTCCCTGCGAAAGCGCCGCTGCCCAGAGGGCAATAATTCATCCGTTTATAAATATCCCAAAGCCGCAGCACATCCCTTTTAAACATTTCAAAATATGCCCCCATATGGTGGGCAAGGGTGGTGGGCTGGGCTTTCTGTAAATGAGTGAACCCCGGCATATAAGTGGCCAGGTGATCCTCCATAATCGAAAGGATGGTTTTTAACAGCGCTTCCAGATGTTCCCCTGTCTCCACTACCTTATGGCGTATGTACAGCTTCATATCAAGGGCCACCTGGTCGTTCCTGCTTCTTCCTGTGTGAAGCTTCTTGCCTGCCTCCCCGATCCGTTCCGTCAAGACCGCTTCTACAAAGCTGTGGATATCCTCATATTGGTCTGTAATGGCAAGGCGTCCCTCCTGCACATCCTTCCGGATCCCCACAAGCCCCTTTACAATGGCATCCTTTTCTTCACAAGAAAGGATCCCCTGCTTTTCCAGCATCACCACATGGGCAATACTTCCTTCTATATCCTGTTCAAAGAGCTTTTTGTCAAAGGTGATAGACGCGTTGAACCGGTACACCAGTTCATCCGTATCCCCTACAAAACGCCCTCCCCATAGCTGTGCCATAGAACTCCTCCACTCTGATTGATTATGAAGGGCAACTATCTGGGATCTTCCATCAGCTCTGCCCTTCACCATAACTCGCTTTTGATACTATCACATTTTACTGGGGTTTTCAATCTTTTTTGCGGCCTGTCTGTCTGCACATAAATGTCGAATGTTCATAGATTATATATATAAGAACCAACTGCCAGTATCGCTGGCTTACTTGGAAAGGCAAAACAGGGAGGAACTATGAATCAGCCTATTCTGGAATGCAAAAACATCTGTTTCTCTTATCATAATTTAAACGGCGAGACCAGGGCGCTGACCGATATATCCTTTCAGGTGGACAGGGGAGAATTTGTTGCAATCGTAGGCCCCAGCGGGTGCGGGAAATCCACCCTGCTGTCCATTATCGCAGGGCTTCTGGAACCGGAATCCGGGGAAATTATTTTAAGTGAACAGGAAAAAAACCGTATCGGCTATATGCTGCAGCAGGACCACCTGTTAGAATGGCGCACCATTTGGAAAAACATTCTGCTGGGACCCGAAATCAGTAAAACCATGACGAAAGAAAAAGAGCAGCTCGCCATAAAGCTGTTGTCTGATTATGGCCTTCTTAAATTTAAAGATAAAAAACCCAGCGAATTATCCGGCGGTATGAAGCAGCGGGCCGCCCTGATCAGGACCATGGTCATGGAACCCGGCCTCCTTCTTCTGGATGAGCCCTTCAGTGCGCTGGATTATCAGTCCCGCCTTATGGTTTCCGCAGATATTGGCAATATCATAAGGAATTCCGGGATCACTGCCATATTGATCACCCATGACCTGTCAGAAGCAATTTCCCTGGCAGACAGGATCCTGGTGTTAAAAAGGCGTCCCGCCACCATCAAAAGAGACATCCCAGTCCACTTGACCCTGCCGGAAGCCTCCCCTCTGGGTGCAAGGAATGCCCCGGAATTTCAAGAGTTATTCAGTTTATTGTGGAAGGAGATTTCTGATGAATATCAAGGAGAACAGTGAAAAAACTTCCAGATCCAGTGCTGCAAATGACAAAATGACTACTGCACAACAATTATATATCCAAAAACACCACAGGCACCATCACCTGGTAACCCTCCTGCGCCTGCTGGTCCTGGTTTTATTTCTCTCCCTCTGGGAATTTTCCGGCAGGACCGGGCTGATCGATACCTTTTTTTTCAGCAGCCCAAGCATGGTGGTCTCCTTTTTTATTGAAATGGTCACAGACGGTTCCTTTTTCAGCCACACAGGGATCACCCTGCTGGAGACTTTGGTAAGCTTCCTGCTGATCACTATAATCTCCATCCTCCTTGCTACCCTGCTATGGTACTCCAAAACATTGTCGGAAATCATGGAGCCTTATCTGGTGGTCTTAAATTCCCTTCCCAAATCCGCCCTGGCACCGCTTTTCATCGTATGGCTGGGCACCGGGGTCAATACTATTATTGTGGCAGGTATATCCGTGGCGGTCTTTGGCTCCATCATCAGCCTTTATGCCAACTTCAGGCATGTGGACAGGGAAAAACTAAAGCTCATATACACCCTGGGCGGTAACCGCTTCGACGCTTTCCATAAAGTGGTATTGCCTTCCTCCGTCCCTGCTATTTTAAGCAATATGAAAGTCAATATCGGGCTGTGTCTTGTAGGGGTAATTATCGGGGAATTTCTGGCGGCACGAGACGGGCTTGGGTATCTGATTATATATTCCAGCCAGGTGTTTAGATGGGGAGGCATTCTGATACTGTGTGATATTGTTCAATTCATATATTCTATAAATCTCCTAATTTTGCAAATCCTGTCTGCAGTGCAGCATATTCTTCCCATTCCACATTTTTCAAAATATCCTGTCTCTCCACAAACTGTGTTGCCGCTGTCCTCACAGAAAAATATACGTCAAACTTAGCTTTCGTTATGTACCGTCTCTTTGACAAGTATCGTTTTTCAGAATCAACACCGTCAATAAATGCATTTCCTTTCGTTATTATCTCAGCATCATAATTATCTTTTTTAGAAACGGCTTCTAATAAAAATGTCTCCATTGCACCTGTATCTTCAAAAGGAACCACTAACAATAGCAACTGAAATCGCATTTCCTTTCCATGGCCATTATGATAATAACACTCTACCCAGCAGTCGTTACATACATTCGTATCAATCCTTACATTCCCTTCATTTAAAATATCTTCTACATTTTTTGAAAACTCAGCTTCTGTCCCCGCATCATCACGGTCTGTAAGGATTACAATCCTGTCAAATGCTTCTGATTCTGACGACAAATTGTTATATTCAACCATATATTGAAATCCCGGTAAAAGATTTTTAGCTCCTCCACATCCCCTGATACTCAGACTGTCACTCTCTTTCATCATCGTCCGTACACTTTTAAAATATCTGCTATTCGATTTCTCATTTGACTTTCCTTTATCTTCCCATCCGTAGACTTTCCTCATAAAATATTGTAACAAGACATAATCTGTTGAACCTTCGCACAAAATAATATTTTTCATCTTATCTTAACTCCAATCCCATCTCGTCCTGAACCTCAATCGCTTTCTTAGCGCCCAATCTTCTCACAGAAATTTCTTCATTTTCTTTATACATGGTATATACCGCAATATCCTCCATAAGTTCCGGGGCACATTTTAGCACTTTATCTATTGCCTCTTTGCTATGAGAAGTCATAAAAACCTGGACATTTAATTTTTTACACGTTTCCAGTATCCATCTAAACGTCTGTTCCATTGCAGACGTATGGATTGCTGTTTCAAACTCATCCAATAACAAAATTCCATTTTGAGCCATAACAGCCGCGCTTATTAATGACAATGCTTTTTTCATTCCATCTCCATATACATTCAGGGGTAATGCTTTCTGATGGGATTTGGACAAAATCTGATATACACCTCGTCTTGTTTTTGAATGATTAGAGTAATTAATACTAATAATGCCTTCATCATATTCTCTTAATATATCTAAGATTTCTTCATATAATTCCGGATTATCTAAAATATTCTGTAAATAATTGTATCTTTCTGTATGATAAGAAGGAGAGATATATATAACATTTTTTGTATGCTTACTATTATCCATTTTACGGGGTGATAATTTTACAATTTCCTCTGCATCATACATACGAAACTGATTTACACTTTTTTCATCAATTACAATTTCTATATCTAGTCCGGATAATAGATAAATGCTATCAAACATCTCATTTTCCTGATCCTCGCCAAAATATTTATTTAGTATATTTCTATACGCTCTCCCTGTCATTTCTTCTTCTATAGTATCAGCAAATAGTGATACTTTTGTCCATTTTTCATTCTCTTGAATTTTATATCCTAAATATTTTTTTTCTTCATTGATATCAAATAAATTAGAAAATCCTTCATAATCAGTTAGTCCTTCATACGGAGAAAATCTTCCTACTCTTCTTCGGATGACCGAGCGCCACATACGGAAATCATCTGGCTGCCCATAGCTGGCCAATACTTCTAAAATACTTGTCTTCCCACAATTATTACCACCCGTTAAAATATTTATCTGAAATAAATTTTCCAATTTAAAATTCTTTATTCCTCGAAAAGAGTCAATTTCTATAGCAGAAATCATCTAAATCACGCACCTTCTTCCCTTTTAAGCACATCATGCTAATATTTCCCACATACCTTTCCCTCCCCGCCCCTGAAACCGAATCCGCCCTTCCTTCTTCAACACGCGAATCCGATAATTCGCCCCGGACAGGCTAAGTCCCAGCTCCCTTGCTATCTTTCCGGCGGTTATCCCAGGATTTTCCCGCATAAGGCCAACTATTTCTTCCCGCTCGTCCTTCTTTTTCTTTTTATAATCAAACAGATTCCCATACTCAATTTTCAGGCAGGTATCCCTATTCTCCTTTTCTGATATCGGATACAAGCCAAATACAATCTCCATATGCTCCGGAAAAATCCATATCTTTTCCACATCTTCTAACATCCCAGCCACAATTGCCTTTTCCACGGCTTGCCCCGCCTTTAATGTCTCTTCAATCTGTACAATCCTATCTTCTAACCCGTTTTCTTTCGCTTTCTGTTGTTCCAGTCTTTTTATCCCAGCCGCCACCGCAGACAAACTCTGTTCTAATTCCCGCTGCTTTCTTCGATAAATCTCATCGGAAATAACTCCTTCCAACAATTTTTCCACCAGCATATCCATTTGCCCTGATATTTTATCCTTCATCCGGTTCTCCCGGTCAAGTTCCGGCTGACAATCTTTTTCCACTAATACACCCTTCAAAATCCTAATCATACGTTCGATAATCCGCACTTTGTCCGGCCGGTATTGTTCCTCGCACACCTTGCTCAACAATCCATATAACGTCTCTTCCTCCAGATGAATATTGCCGCATTCTCTTCTGCCTGTTTCCAAATATTTTTTACATTTCCATTCGTGGATAACACACTGGTCTTTCCCTCGTTTCCGGATTCTTCGATAATACGGATTCCCACATAATCCACAGAACAGCTTGCCGCTGAGTCCGGATTTTCCCTGGTATCGCCCTCTTTTCGGACTCCCTCGCCGCACTGCTTTTGCCCTTCTGGCAATCTCCCGGTTCGCAAGTTCCCATAGTTCTTCCGATACGATTGGCGGAACTTTATTCTCATATACATATTGCGCGCTCGCTGGCATCTTCATCATCCGTTTTGATTCAAAATCATAATGAAGCCGGTTCATTACAACCGTCCCTTTATTCAGTGGATTCTGTATCATCCTAAGAATTGCCGAATCCGTAAAGGGATTCCCATTTGCCCCAACGATGCCTTCGCCTTTTAGAATGTTTGCAATCTTCCTGCTGCCATATCCTGCGGCGCATAGTTCATACATACGCCGCTTGACCCTTGCCTCTTCTTCCACGATTACCACGCTCTTATCCGGCATTTTCCGATATCCATATGTATTGGATGTCAGGACCGCCGGTCCATTCTGTTTCTGCCGGTTTTTGTGGGCATTGTTGATTTTCTTACTCAACTCACGGCTGTATTCCTCTGCCAGAATCGCCTTGATTCCCGTAATCAGGGCGTCGTCTGTAGTATAGAATTTCCGCTCGATATAGATATATAGTTTTTTCTGTTCCGTCAGCAGTCGGTCTACAAATAAATACCAGTCCTTCGTGTTCCTCATTAAGCGATCCTGAGATTTGATCACAATGATATCAAACCTGTCACTTGCCAGATCTTCATAGAGACGGTTGTACTCGCTCCTGCCCTTCGTCGTCGTACCAGAGCGGCTTTCCACGTAAATATCAGCCAATACCCATCCGTTTTCGCGGACACACGCCCTACCTTCATCTACCTGTTTCTTTAATGCATCCTTCTGGCTTACTTCTTCCGTACTGCACCTTGCATAGATTGCCGCACGTCGTATCATTTAGAACCACCTCTTTGAATGCACTGTGTAAGACGGATTTTTTCTTCCGGGGTGATAAGGTTATCTTTTAACATAAGATTTGCTAATTGTAACAGAATCCGGGCATCACCCTTCCGAATACCGTTCCTTTCTTTCTCTGCTGCTTTCTTGGGACGGCTAGACATAAGTTTATCCTCCAAAAGCATTTTTACTAATATATGCCCTGTCAGCCCGTCCTAATTTCTCAGAAAAACTTTTTGATGCTTAGAATATTCCAAATGGATTCGGCTGGCTTGTATCATTATACATCTCGCATTCTTCCTGCCATTCCTCCATATCTTCCTTAATAATCGCACATAAATCCTGATATGCTTCTTTCTCCAATTTGCCGCAATCGCACATACACTTATAAAATTTCTTGATGCTTGCCGCCGTACTCTTAATCGTTCCCGGCGTTGACCACATACATTTCCTGATAAAAAAATCACCAAGGAAATATCCTATCGAACTCCATCCGTCCATTGCCGAGACCGGCTCTCCATAAAGTAAAAAATCATTGATATAGAAACTTACATTATTGATATGTTTCCTGATTGTTTTTTCTGATAATGACTTTTTCTCCATATCTTCCCGGAAGATATCCAAAAGCTCCCAATTCTCTTCTTCGTAATCTTCATACATTTCCATCATCTTTCCTTACTCCCTTCGTTCTGAAACTTTGTTCTTCTTCCCTGTCACAAGGTCATAACTTTCCAAAATCATACGTTTCACATCTTTATCCGGAATACTACCGTCCCTACCTACACAATCCTCCCTGAAATATATCTCCCTTAACTTCCCGACTCCGTTCTCAACCGAAGCCTCATGCAGCGGATGATATTTCAGATACAATTCTTCCGGCGGTATTTTTCCAACAATGTCCATAGACGGAAGATTACATTTCCATTGCATATAAGTATAGATATCCGCCATCCATTCCAGAATAAACTCGTCATAATCCTCGCTGATACCATCCTCATCCCTGATACGTATCCCCAAGCTTCCTAAAATCTGTTTCGGCGTCTTATTCAGATAGAGAGGATTCCCACCATCCATACGTTCCCGGTATTCCCCTTTCATATAATCCCTTATTACACCAAAGACATCCTCACAATTTCTTGCAATCAGCTTAAAAAGATACCGGGACTTCTGAATCATACTGTCTAAATAGCATACATCATAAGCCGGCATTGACATAACCTCCGCTTTCTTGTTGATAAACTAACTCATTTTGCACCGCATACCGAGCCGTAATTCCCGGAACCTGAAACCCATCCAGCAAAATCGCTTCCATTCTCCCTTTAAGAAAGCGATTCACCTCACGCCTCGCATTCAAATCTGCTCTCTTATCTTCTTCTCTTAACTCCACTTCGTACGCCCCGGTCCATCGAATCCGTTCAAATGCTTTTTCTGACTTTATAAAAATCTGGTTTCCCAATTCCCCTTTATAAAAAAGATGTTCGACTTCAAAGACATTGATCTGGTTCATCAAAAATGCTTCAATTACCTGCGTATAACTATCATCCGCACGATAACCTTGTATCAGGTCATACTCTGCCGTGTCCGCCCTATACCGCGCTACGATTCGTTTCCCGACAATAGCCGCCGCTTCCTGAGTGGTTCCGCGGTTTGCGGCTACTTCTGCAATCCATGCTAAAACTCCGCAGTTATTCAAGTCCAAAATCATCAAATCATCCGTATTTAGTTCATACATATTGACATTTCTTAGGGTTTCCATTCAATGCCGCCCAGCTTTCCGCCCTTTCCGGATACTCCGTTGTATAGAAACCATTCCCGTAATCGTTATCATCCTTCCCACCCATATACTGCGGATATTTCAGTACATGATCGGAACCATGATACAGCTTTATCATACTGCCTCCCACCTAAATATTCAATTTCTTCCATCACTCATATGACACCCCTGATTATAAACGATTCCTCCACATTTGTACATATCACATTCTATCAGAATGCCCCCACGCCTATTTAAAATGGATTGGCTCCTCATGAGCATCGTCCTCCTATGCATTATGGCAATGCTTCTATACTCTTTAATCAGCCTCCTGGAAAAATGGTGCAGGCGCCGATTCTAATCCCCATACCCTAAGGGCATCCCGCAATGCATGCCCCTTAGCGGGGCAGGTGGACTTCGTCCATTAAGGTATACGCTTTCGGCATAATCCCGCCGAAAAGCACATCAGGAGATGCCAAAAAGCACCTCCTGCGTACATACTGATCATTCGTGCATCCATCAATGCTTCCGCCCCAACGGGCAGGCGGGCTAACGCCCCATAAGACATCTTACCACGAACCCCTATCTCAAGCTCTTCCACAAGTCACTGCCCGACGCATACGCATCAATTTCCTCAAAAGTAAACGGCGCAGTCACCCACACATACCCCGGGTTATTCTCATCATCCCCGGCATAATTCAAGTCGAACCCAATCTCAATCCCTTCGGCATCCAGAAAGAAATTTACATCGTAGACACCGTTTGGGCTGTCCCCTTCCAGAGCCTTCCTCAAAGTCTCCTTATCTGCCTCCGCCAAGAATCCATCATTCTCCGCCTCGCCCCGCATCCGTGAAAGCCAATCTTCCATAAATGCATCGCCGAGTTCCACGATATCCTTCACCTCGTAGACCTTACCGTCCTTGAGGCTGATATTACAGGTACGAAGATGCTGGGCATAATAATCCTGACCGCCCTCATAACCGTAATCCTCATACACCACGCTAAGAACATCCTTCGACGCATAGCAGACCTTATAATCTACATAGTTCATCAATATGGGATACTCCTCCCCAATCACTCTCTCCTTAATCTCCGGTGCAGGGTCGTCGTAGATCCGCTTCACCGTTTCCATCGCCCGCGCTTTCAAGATACCATTGACCTTCTTCTCGACCGAAGCATCTGAAAGCCCGCTGACCTTAGGATACGACACCTGGAACTGAATCACCATAGATCGTTTTTCATCATCCGAAAATTCATAAGTATCCTCTTCAATCTCATATCCTATCCCGTCGTCAATCATCTCAGGAATTGCCCAGATTCCTGATAACTCCTCCGAATCCTCATATCCGCCGTACCCATCCGGAATCTCCTCGGAGCCAAATCCATTATCATAATCATAGTCGAAGTCATAATCATAATCCGGTTCCTCATACGTCCAGTCGTGTCCGAACCCATATCCCCGCCGAAACTCACGATACGCATTGACTCCAATAAACGTCAGCATTAAAACAAGGACCACGCCAAAGACCCCCAGCGCAATCCAAGGAGTCTTCGCCCCATGGCTCTTAGGAGTCACCATCCCTAAATTCACATACATTTCCATAGGGATATAGCGAATCCCTTCCCGCTCCTGTTCCCCGGAAATAGGCCGCATACCCATATGTACGTATCTTTCCACAGCCTCAGGCGCCGCATTGACCGTCAGCCTGCCGGTGTGGAGGTGCTGAGCACAATACTGATAAGCATACTGGAACAAAAGGCGCCCGATTCCCTGTCCCTGACGCTCCTTTTCCACAAAGAACAGCGCAATGTGCCCGTCCGGCCGCAGGGCAAGGGTCCCGCACAGCGTCCCAGCCTCATATGCCCCAAAAAAAATCAGTTCCCCTCTCTGCCATACCTGGCTGATATAATCATATTTAATAAACTTCTGAAACGAAGCCACACCTTCCGGGGTACTTGAGGGTGCAATGGCATCCGCATAGACCTCCCACACAAGGTGCAGCGCCGGAAGTAACTCCGGCTGCTGCAATATCCTTATTTCCATATTCAAGCCTCCTACCTGGTACTCCATCCGGCCAGAAATCGAATGGAGTACTAACTTTTGTAAACAACTTCTGACAGACTCTTTCACCTTGCCCCAATCAATTCTTCCCTGAGCAAAGTCAGTGCCCTTGCCACGGCAAACTCCCGGTTCTTATCCCGGTTTCCTGTGAAATGGAACTCCTCCACCCGGACATGCCCTTTCACAAAACACCCCACATATACAAGCCCCACCGGCTTCTCCGGCGTCCCGCCTCCAGGTCCGGCAATCCCGGTCACACTAAGCGCCGCATCCGCACCTGCCGCCTTCGCTGCGCCGCGGGCCATCTCTTCTGCAGTCTGGGGGCTTACTGCCCCATATTGCATCAACGTCTCCCTTTTTACCCCAAGAAGACGCTCCTTCGCATCATTTGAATAGGTAACGTACCCCTCCTGATAAACATTAGAAGCCCCAGGGACATTCGTAATCCTGCCGGCAAGCAGCCCTCCCGTACAGGATTCCGCCGTCGTCACGGTCATCTTCCGCTCCTCAAGGAGCTTTACAATTGCCGCCTCAAGGGTCACATCCTCCTCTGTGGTATAAATCTTATCCCCAAACCTACGGGACAATTCCTCCATGAGAGGAGCGAACAGCCTTTTGGCCTCCTCCTCATCCGCCGCCTTTGCCGTGACACGGAAATGCACTTCTCCCGTCTTGGCATAAGGCGCAATCGTCGGATTCGTCTGGGCATCCATCAAGTCGGCCACCATCGTCTCCGCCTTGCTCTCTCCGATAGAACAGATCTTCACCATCTTCGAGTAAATGCCCTCCGGCTGCATACGGTTCAGATAAGGCGCAATATCCCGCTCAAACATGGGCTTTATCTCATTGGGCGGTCCTGGCAGCAAGATTACCGTCTTCCCGTCCTCCTCAAGAATCAGTCCCGGGGCCGTCCCGTTATGGTTGTCCACCACCTTCGCCCCCTCCGGAACCATCGCCTGTTTCCAGTTGTTCGGCGTCACCTGGTCACTGTGTACCTGTCGGAAATAATCTTCAATCCGCTCCTTCGTGTGGGCGTCCTCATACAATTTCTTTCCGAAGACCTCTGCCACTACCTCCTTCGTCAAGTCGTCCTTCGTAGGTCCAAGCCCACCGCTCAAAATCAGGATATCCGACCTTAAAAGAGCCTGCCTCACAGTCTCCATAAGACGCTCCTCGTTATCCCCCACCACACTCTGGTAATAGCAGGAAAGCCCCAGCGCCGCGCACTGTTCAGACAGATACGCCGCATTGGTATTCACAATATTCCCCAGCAAAATCTCCGTACCCACACAAATAAATTCTACCGTCATCCGTTACATACCCCCTTGTGTCAATACCTGTACATTCTTGGCAACATAATCAATCAAAGAAACTACTGTCAAGATTAAGGATACCCAAATCAACACCATTCCAATCATATCAAATACACCGCCGAAATCAGCAATCAGCACGATAATCATGGCCATCTGGGAAACCGTCTTGAATTTTCCCCAGTAGCTCGCCGCGATAACAATCCCGTTGTCCGACGCCACCAGCCGGAATCCACTGATAATGAACTCGCGGGCGATAATCACGATTACAATCCACGCCTCCAAGTCCCCAGACGGGATCAGGCAGATCATGGCAGAACATACCAGCAGCTTATCCGCCAACGGGTCCATAAATTTCCCGAAATTCGTCACCAGGTTCCTTGCGCGGGCAATCTTCCCATCCAGCATATCCGTCAAGCTCGCCACGCAGAAAATCACGAGGGCAATCCATTTATTGGCAGCCCCGCCTACGTCCGTCAGCATAAAAAATACAAAAAAAGGCACCATTATCACTCGAAGCACCGTCAATTTATTTGGTAAATTCATTCCGTCAACTCTCCTATCAAATCATATTCCAAGGCGCCGGTCACTCTTACCTTCGCAAAGTCACCAGTCACCAGTTCCTTCTCTGTCTGTACGAATATCAGTCCATCCACATTGGGGGCGTCACGGTAAGTCCTCCCCACATACGCATCCTCATCCGTAACTTTTCCCTCAATCATCACTAAGACTTCCCGTCCAATCATCTCCCCCGCCTGTTCAAACGCAATCTCCTGCTGAAGTTCCATCAGTTCCGCCTGCCGTTCTTCCTTGACCTCTTCCGCCACCTGTCCAGGCATATCCGCCGCCGGCGTATCCTCCTCCGGAGAATAGGGAAATACCCCCAGACGCTCAAACTCCATCTCGTCTACGAACTCCATCAATTCCTCATGCTGTTCCTTCGTCTCCCCAGGGAAACCAGTAATCAGCGTGGTTCGGATGGCAATATCCGGGATTTCCTCCCTTAACTTTGCAACCACCGCTTTCAACTGCTCTTTTGATGTCCGTCTTCCCATCCTCTTCAAGATCCCATCATTGGCATGCTGAATCGGCAAGTCAAGATAATGGCAGATCTTCTTTTCTTCCTTGATTACCTGAATCAGTTCTTCATCCACTTCCTCCGGATAACAGTACAGAATCCGAATCCAGCGGATTCCCTTTATCTTACATAATTCCCGTAAAAGCCTGTGAAGCGACTTCTCCCCATAGAGATCCTTCCCATAAAGGGTGGTTTCCTGCGCTACCAAAATCAGTTCCTTCACGCCCTGCCCTGCAAGCTCCCCTGCTTCTTCCAAAAGCCGCTCCATCGGTACGCTCCTATAATTCCCTCGAATCTTAGGAATAATACAATAAGTGCAGTGTTTATCGCAGCCTTCCGCAATTTTCAGATAGGCATAATGCCCGCCTGTCGTCACCAACCGCTTCTCATCCACCTCCGGTATCTCCTCAAGGCTCCCAAGCTCCACATGCCCCTTTCCTGCCAGCGCTTCTTCCACAGCCTGAACAATCCGGTCATATGACGCCGTTCCAAGAACCGCATCCACCTCCGGTATCTCATCAAGAATCTCCTGCTGATACCGCTGTGCCAGACAGCCCGTCACCACCAGCGCCTTTAAGCGTCCGGTCTTCTTATATTCTGCCATCTCCAGAATCGTCTGGATGCTCTCTTCCTTGGCGTCGTGTATAAAACAGCAGGTGTTGATTACAATGACGTCAGCCTGCTCCTCATCGTCCACAATCCCATAGCCTTTCGCATCCAACAGCCCCAGCATGACCTCCGAATCCACCAGATTCTTGTCACATCCCAGAGAAATAAATAATAGATTCATCCAAGTCTCCTTTATATTCAATGGAAAGAAGGGGCTGTCGGGAAATGCAGTATTAAATGTCATTTTCCGATAGCCCCCCAATTCCCTCTGTTTATTCTACAGCCTCTTGTTCTTCCAGTATAACCTCTGCTTCCGGTTCTTTCCTGTCTTTCGGCTCTTCCTCCGCAGCGACCTTGATCTTTGCCTGATTCAGCTCGTCAATTGCGACCGACAGCGGTTTCTCACCATTCTTCACCGGCACCAGAGGCAAATTGCCGTCAATAAGCTCCCTCGCCCTCTTTGCAGTCGCCATAACAATGGAATACCGGCTGTTGACAATCTTAGTCTCGCCCTCTTCTACATCCTTATTCACTACTTTCATTAAATCTGTGTAAGATGGGTGCAGCATACACTTATTCTCCTTTCAGCTCTTCTTTCATACGCTCTATAAACGCCACATTCCGGTAACTTCTTCTGTGCTCTCCCTGAATGATCTGATGCACTAAGCCCACACATTCCTCAAGCACATCATTGACGATCAGGTAATCATACCGGTCCATTCCTTCGGCTTCGTCTTTCGCACGCTTCATGCGGGAATCAATCACATCCGCCGTCTCGGTCCCACGTCCCTCAAGACGCCTCCTTAACTCTCCCGACGTAGGGGGTGTCACGAACAACAAGAGGGTGTCCGGAAACTTTTCTTTGACTTTCAACGCCCCCTGAATCTCAATCTCCAGAATCACGTCCTTTCCCGCATCTAACTGCTCCTGGACGTAGGACTTAGGCGTCCCATAGTAATTGTCCACATACCTAGCATACTCTATCAGTTCGTCTTTCGCAATCATTTTTTCAAATTCTTCTACGGTTTTAAAGAAATATTCCCGTCCATTCTCCTCGCCTGGCCTTGGTTTCCTTGTGGTGGCGGAAATCGACAGCGCATAATTATCATACCGTCTCATCATCTCTTTCATGACCGTACCCTTACCGGCTCCCGAAAAACCGGATACAACGATTAAAATTCCTCTCTCGCCCATGAGCTTGTCCTCTTTCTCCATCTATTCGTCATCATTCAATATTCTGAATCTGCTCCCTGACCTTCTCAATCTCCGTCTTTAAGTCAATCCCGGCATTTGAGACTTCAAGGTCGTTCGCCTTGGAGAGAATGGTATTCGCCTCCCGGTTCATCTCCTGGGCAATAAAGTCGAGTTTCCGTCCAATCCCGCTCTCCGCAGATTGAAGCGTCTCCTTCATATGTACGACGTGGCTCCTAAGCCTTACAAGCTCCTCGTCCGTACAAATCTTATCCGCAAATATCACGACCTCGGCGGCAATCCTTCCCTCCTCAATCTGCGTGTCAAAAAGAAGCTCCCGTACCTTGTTCTCTAACTTTTCCCGATACTCCGCCACAATCTGCGGCGACCGCTCCTCAATATAATCCACCAGCTTTAACATCCCGTCCAGTTTCTTAATAATATCATCCCTAAGATGTACGCCTTCCTGGCCTCTCGTCTCCACAAACTGCCGGATGGCGCCGTCCAGAGCCACTTTAAGCCCCTTCCACAACTCTTCCTCATTCAACGTCTGTTCTTCCATCGTCAATACTTCCGGACAGCGCAGAAGGGTGGAGACACGGACGTCATTCCCCAGCGAGAACTTCTCTTCCATCTGACGGAAACAGGCAAGATATTCCCCCGCCAGCTGCTCGTTGTACTTCAAAGACACCTGATTCTCAGACATATCCTCGTACGTGATAAAAATATCCACTTTTCCCCTCTGGATACTCTGTTTCAAAAGATTGCGGATTGCAGTCTCGAATAAATTCAATTTCTTGGGCATACGGATATTCACATCCAGATAACGGTGATTCACACCCTTCATCTCAACGGTGAACTTCCGGTCTTTGTCCGAACTCTCACAGCGCCCGAAACCTGTCATACTGTTTATCATGATATGAACCTCTTCTTATATGATATATTCAAATTTATTGCCTCATTCATTATAAGGCATTTGGCAAATTGAGTCAACCATGTTATACTATTGCGGTAAAGAGTAGAACTTGCATTGAGAAAGGAGCCAAGATTATGGCATTTGACGGAATAACGGTGGCGGCAGTGGCAAAAGAGCTTGGGGATACCTTGACAGGCGGCCGAATCACGAAAATCGCACAGCCGGAGACAGACGAACTGCTGCTTACCATCAAGACGGCAGACGGAGCACACAGGCTCTATATTTCTGCCAGCGCATCCCTTCCTTTGATATATCTGACAGACGAAAATAAACCCAGCCCTATGACCGCGCCTAATTTCTGTATGCTGCTGCGCAAGCATATCGGAAACGGGCGTATCACGGGCGTATCACAACCCGGTCTTGAGCGTATTATCCATCTGGATATCGAACATCTCGATGAGCTTGGAGATCTGTGCAAGAAAAAATTAATCATTGAAATCATGGGGAAACACAGCAACATCATTTTCTGCGATGAAAAAGACCGAATCATTGACAGCATTAAACACGTCAATGCACAGATGAGCTCTGTCCGGGAAGTACTGCCCGGGCGGGAATATTTTATACCGGATACCATGGCTAAGCGAAGTCCCCTGACGGTAGCCCAGGAGGATTTTATCCAAGCGTTAAGAGAGAAACCCGCCCCTCTTGGCAAGGCTGTCTATACCAGTTTTACAGGAATCAGTCCTGTAGTTGCGGAAGAAATATGCGCTCTTGCGGGGTTAGAATCTAATATGACCGCCAAGGATCTTTCCGAAGATATGCTGGCGCACCTCTACCGCCAGTTTTCTTATTACATGGAAAATGTAAAACTTGGCAGGTTCCGTCCGACCATTTACTATACAAAGAATGGACCGAAAGAATTCTGTGCGATTCCACTGTCACATTTTGACCAGGGCAGTTTGCAGGAAGAAGAATTTGACTCCATCTCCCAAGTGCTGAAAACCTACTATGCCACGAAGAACACGCTGACCCGGATTCGGCAGAAAAGCACGGATCTGCGCCATGTGGTACAGGTCTCCCTGGAGAGGAACCGCAAGAAATACGACTTGCAGTCCCGGCAGCTAAAAGATACCGAGAACCGGGACAAGTACAAGGTCTACGGAGAACTCATCAACATCTACGGATACAGCCTCCCCGCCGGATCTAAGGAACTGACCGCCCTGAATTATTACACGGATCAAGAGATTACCATACCCTTAGACCCAACCATGACGCCCCAGGAAAATTCGCAGAAATATTTTGCAAAGTATAATAAGCAGAAACGGACCTTTGAAGCCCTTTCGGAATTGATTCAAGAGACTGCCGACGATATCCAATATCTGGAATCCATCAGCAACGCTCTGGACATTGCCATGAACGAAGCGGACCTGGCGCAGATCAAGGAAGAATTAATGCAGAGCGGATACATCCGCAGAAAATTTACCAAGAAAAAAGTAAAGCTTACCAGCAAACCCATGCACTACATTTCCAGCGACGGGTATCATATGTATGTGGGAAAGAACAACCTGCAGAATGATGAGCTGACCTTCTCCTTTGCCAACGGGAATGACTGGTGGTTTCACGCGAAAGGCGCGCCCGGCTCCCATGTAATCGTGAAGACCGGCGGCGGCGAGCTGCCGGATCGCACCTTCGAGGAGGCAGGAAGGCTTGCAGCTTATTATTCTAAGAACCGCGGCAGTGACAAGGTGGAAATTGATTATGTGGAGAAGAAGCATGTCAAGAAACCAAATGGTGCAAAGCCTGGATTCGTTGTGTATTATACGAACTATTCTCTGGTCATTGATTCGGATATCTCCGGCATAGAAAACGTGCAGGATTAATCCTGCACGTTTTCTATGACAAACCAATTACTTCTCCCACATCTTTTCACACAGACCTCTATACTCCGGCAACTGATCTGTGTATGGCTGCAGACGCTTCCGAATCTTGGCACGCTCCGATGGATCGGCGTCATACGTCGTATGGTCGTTTGGCGTCCGCTCAAGCACGTCGTCGGCAATCTCGTTAAACAGAATCCAACAAAGCCTCTCGGCATCCGTAATCACATGGCACTCCATGATTTCCCGCCGTTCCAGATCCATCTGCATCAAGACATAACCGAGCTTATCCGACCAAAGCCATTCAAGATAGGGACTGGCTTTTATGTAGTCGCCGAACACCCTGCAGACCTTCTCCACATCTGCATCTCTTTTCGCCTCTTGCAACATCGTGTCATCCTCCTCCTGTTCCTATTAATAGATACAGAACCATTCTATCACAGGATGCCAGGGGGATTTTGATGTAAATATTGGTATATTTTATTTGTTCGCCATTTCGCTGAGTTCCGCGAGCATTCTGGGAAGTTCTTCCTCCATGTTCTCCGCCGTAAACTGGCATGTTCCAACCTTCCGATGGCCTCCGCCGTGGTATTTCAGCATCAGGCTTCCAACGTCAATGCTTGCGGTCTTGTTCAGGATACTATAGCCTACCGCTGCAGAACATCCTCTGCCGCCCCGTCCGCTGACAATCCATACGGAAATGTTCTGCTGAGGATACATACTGTAAATCATGAAACGATTGCCTGTATAGATGGGTTCTACGCCTCGCAAATCCGTCACGATGACGTTGCCGTCCACCACCGTATGCTTTAAGATCATATCCCTGAATTTTACGGTCTGCTCAATATAAGTCTCGATACGCTCCTGTACATCCGGCAGCGCAAGAATCTCCTCAGTCCGCATGGTACGGCAGTAATCCATCAACTTCTCCATCAACTGGTAATTGGAAATCGAGAACTGCCTCCATCTTCCCAAGCCTGTCCTTGGGTCCATCAGAAACCCAATCAGAATCCAGCCTGACGGGTTCATAATCTCCTTTACCGTCAGATTGCCGGAATCCACCTTATCAACCGCTTCCATCAAATCGTCAAACTGCGGGAACGTCTTCTTTCCGCCGTAATATTCATAGATAATCCTTGCACAGGACGGGCTGATGCGGCTCTCCCCATTATACCGCCCTTCAAGCTCCATTCTCTCATGCTCACTGGAATGGTGGTCAAACCATAATCCGCAGCCTTCCACGAAAGGCACATTGGCAAGACAGTCATTCTCATTGATCTCAAGCAGGCCGTCCTGTATATCCTTGGGGTGCGCGAATTTCCAACTGTCAATAACGCCCGCCTCCAGAAGTAACGCACCACATGCCAAACCATCAAAATCTGAACGTGTAACAAGTCTCATGAATCTTCCTCCTACTTATGTTAATTATTCTCTACGGACAATAATGTATTATGTCAGCTCTCTATTGTGGTTAGTATAGCATATTCGGTGCATTTCAGCAAATATATTTTAGATATATTCAGCTTTGACGCTTAAATTTATGTTTACTTTCTTAGAGCACATTGGATTCCATTT
>OFGE01001670.1_pt1 | contig 18593 bp, 22 predicted proteins | sample 1521681 | NCBI WGS metagenome assembly OFGE01 (sample SAMEA3504093, study PRJEB24116) | mouse gut metagenome | biome: mouse gut; feature: mouse-associated habitat; material: faeces | place: Denmark | collected 2011
AGCTTGAACTAGGAACTGGATATGAATAATATAATTTTGTTAATAATTATGATATAGAGTAAGAAAAATATTATAATAAAATTTTTATATACATATTAATAATCTTTGAAAATGAAATCTACCCTACAAATTACAATTTATCGAAAAAAAAGCGAATAGATAAACTATTCGCTACATTATATTAATTTTAAAAATTAATATTCATATATAACTTAAAAATATTCTTTAAGTATCTTTTTAAAATCTGCCTCAGACTCAACCGAATTAATCTCATTTCGTATTGTAGTTGCATTTTTCATTCCTTTTACATACCAAGAAATATGTTTTCTTATCTCACGAGTAGCAGTGTACTCTCCCTTCTCTTTTAGCAATAATTCAAAATGCTCTAAAATAACATTATATTTTTCAGACACAGAAACTTCAGGAAGTTTTTTTCCATTTTTTAAATAATATTCAACTTCACTAAAAATCCAAGGATTTCCTAGACAAGCTCTCCCAATCATAATTCCATCAACACCTGTCATCTCAAACATTTTCTTAGCACTTTCTGGAGAGTTTATATCACCATTACCAATCACAGGAATTTTTACTGCTTCTTTTATCTCTTTTATAATATTCCAATCTGCATTTCCTGAATAAAATTCTTCTCTTGTTCTACCATGAACTATAATTGCATCTGCACCTGCATTTTCTATTATTTTGGCTGCTTCAACTGCTACAATATTTTTCTCGTCCCATCCTTTTCTTATTTTTACAGTCAAAGGTTTATCTGTATTTTTTCTTACCTCTTCTACTATATTTTTTACTAAATCCAAATTTAATAATAATTTACTTCCATCTCCATTTTTAACTACTTTTGGAGCTGGACATCCCATATTAATATCTACTACATCACAATAATTAGATATAAATTTAGCTGATTTTCCCATCGTAATAGGATCACTTCCAAAAATCTGCATTGAAATTGGTCGTTTTTCATCATTTGAAACAATCATTTTTAATGTTTTCTCATCATGATAGCATATAGCCTTACTACTAACCATTTCATTACATACTAGCCCAGGTTTTCCATACTTTTTACATATCTTTCTAAAAGGTAAATCTGTAACACCTGCCATAGGTGCTAATATTATATTATTTTCTAATTCTATATTTCCAATTTTTAACGGTTTTACAAACAACATCTCTTTTTTATCCTATCTAATTTATTCTGCAAATTTTTTACTTCTATACTAAATATGGGCATATTTCAATATGCCCACTAATTTACTCTACAAAAATTGCTTTTTGTCTTCTACTACTAATATTTAATAATAAACCAATACAAATAAAATTAGTTATTAATGAACTACCACCATAACTTACAAATGGTAATGGAATACCTGTAATTGGTAATAGCCCAATTGTCATTCCTATATTCTCTGTCATATGGAAGAAAAATATTCCAGCAATTCCTATAGCAATATATGAACCAATATTATCTTTAGCTGTTTTAGCAACATAAATAGATTTTGTTACTAATATAATATACAAAATTGTAATACTTCCAGTAGCAATAAATCCCATTTCTTCTCCTATTACTGAAAATACAAAATCTGTAGTTTTAGGATGTAGAAAACCAAGTTGAGTTTGGTTACCTTTAAATAATCCCATTCCGAAAATTTCTCCTGCACCAATTGCAAGCTTTGATTGAATAATATTATATCCTGCCCCTCTTGGATCTGAACCTGGATTCAAAAATACTTGTATTCTCTTTATTGCATGTTCAGGTAAATTAGCATAAATAATTGGAGCTACTATTATTACAATAGCTATAGAAAATATAATATATTTTTTATCAATTCCAGACACAAAAAGCATGAATAGTATTGCTGTTATATAAGCTAGTGCTGTACCATTATCTGGTTCTTTTATTATTAATAGAATTGGAATTGCAGAAAAAATCAAAATTATTGCTAATTTCCATATCTTATTAATTTCTTTTCTTCCTCTTACTTGCATTTTATTTATTAAAAATGCTAAAAAAAGTATAATAACAATTTTTCCAAGTTCAGATGGTTGAAATGAAAAAGCTTCTCCAATTTTAAACCAACTACTAGCACCACTTATAGGGGGGGTAAACAGAACTCCTATAAGTAATCCAATAATTACAATATAAGCTAATGTAGAAAATCTAACAATTACATTATAATCAATTATTGAAGCTAATATTAAAAAAGGTATACTTATAAAAATCCATTGGACTTGTCTTTTAAATTCACCATATTCTGTACTTTGAGTAGCCGAAAATAATGCCACTAATCCTAAAATTACCAACATTACACTTACAATAAGAATTGTCCATTCTGTATTTTTAAGTAACTTTTTTCCCATTTATTTATATACTCCTATTTCTTTTTATTAGTCTTATCTTTTGTGTTTTTTGTGTTTGTTTTTTCAGAATTATCTATCATTTTTTCAGCTGCTTCTGCTGCTTTTAGTAAATCATCAAATGTAACATCATCGTCATCTTCTTCAGCATCATCAACTTCTTCAAATACTTCTTTTATTTCTTCTATTCCATCTTCATTATTTACTACATTTTCTTCTTGTCTATCATTTTTTTCGTCTACATGTACATTTTTATTTAATTTAACTTTCTCATTAATATCTTCTGGACTATTATCATAATTTTCTGGAAGTTCTATAACATTTGGAAGGTCTTCTTTATTTTCTTCTTTATTGGAAACTTCATTATAAGTATTAATTCCCATTTCTTTATTAAAATCTACCCCTTCAAAATCTTTTATTTTTTCAGCTATCATATCATTTTTTATATTTACAATTGGTATATTAGCAAATAGTGAAGGAGCGCCATTTGTTCCATCTTCATTTTCTTGATTTGTAAGTCTTACATCTATAGTTTCTTCATCAACTACTATATATTTTTTAACTACATCAATGATTTCTTGTTTCATAAGTTCCAAGAAATCAGCTGATACATTAGCTCTATCTTGCATAAGAACCAAATGTAATCTTTCCTTTGCGGCATCTTTTGAGCCTAATTCTTTTTGTGGCTCTTTTACTATTTTTTTGAAAAAATGTCCTAAATTTTCAAACATTATTATCACTTACCTCCAAATTTTTTCTATCCTATTCCGAAAAGACTTTTTAATCTAGCAAAAAAGCCAGATTCTTTTCCAGGTACTGTAACTTCAATATTTTCTCCTAATAATCTTCTTGAAATTTCTATATAAGCTTTTCCTGAAGGTGCTTTTTTATTAGAAATAACGGGTTCTCCTTTATTAGTTTGAGAAATAATATTTTCATCATCTGGTACTACTCCTATTAAATCTATAGCTAATAGATCAACAATGTCATTTACATCCATCATTTCACCTTTTCTAACCATACTTGGTCTTAATCTATTAACAATTAACTCTGGATTTTTAATTTCAGAAGCCTCTAGTAATCCAATAATTCTATCTGCATCTCTTATAGATGAAATTTCAGCTGTTGTTACAACTAAAGCTCTATCAGCTCCAGCAATAGCATTTTTAAACCCTTGTTCAATTCCAGCTGGACAATCAATTAATATGTAATCAAATTCTTCTTTTAATTTATTTACTAAATCTATCATTTGTTCTTCATTTATAGCTGTTTTATCTTTGGTTTGTGCTGCTGGAAGTAAGAAAAGTTCTTTAAATCTTTTATCTTTTATTAAAGCTTGTCTTAATCTACATTTTTCTTCTATAACATCAACTAAATCGTATACTATTCTATTTTCAAGTCCTAAAACAACATCTAAATTTCTTAAACCAATATCTGTATCAACTAATGCAACTTTCTTTCCTGCTAAAGCTAAGGCTGATCCAAGATTAGCTGTAGTTGTTGTTTTACCAACTCCACCTTTTCCTGATGTAATAACTATAACTTCTCCCATTAAATTTCCTCCTTTAAAACTCTTACCTTCTGATTCTCATATTAAAACATATATATATTATATTTTTTTTTATAAAAAGTCAATCTATATGAGTACATTTTTGTAATATTTTTGTAACAAAACATAAAGTCCAGAACTTTTTTCTGGACTTTGTTAATACTATCTATTACTATACACAGATTCAGTTAAATTTGGTTCTTCCAATTTAGGTATATTTTTAAATATTGAATTTTTTATATTATTAAAAAAATCTCCAATTTTTCCCATCTAAGACTCCCTTAAACATAATAATATATTTTATTATATCATAATTTTTTCATAAATTATCTTTATTACAATTTTTAAATAAAAATGTAATAATCATATATCTTAATAAAATTTTTCATATTTATACTTGTTTCTATTTGTTAAATACACCCATAATTTTACATACCTCATTTCACATAAAAATACTCTTTTTTATTAAAAAACACTTCTATAATTTTATTTAAAAAGTGATAATAGTTATATTGACTTTAATTATTAAAAAATATATACTGTAACTATTAAAAATAGCTAAATTTATTTTAGTCATAGAAATATAACATAATTAATACAATCTTACAAAACCCTGTTTTATAAGAAAAATCTAATAGGAGGTTATAATGAGTAATTTAATTGAAATCAGATGGCATGGTAGAGGTGGTCAAGGTGCAAAAACAGCTTCTCTTCTTCTTGCAGATGCAGCTTTCAATACAGGAAAATATATTCAAGGATTTCCTGAATATGGTCCTGAAAGAATGGGAGCTCCAATTACAGCTTACAACAGAATAAGTGATAATCCAATCACAGTTCATTCCAATATTTATGAACCTGATTATGTAGTAGTTGTTGATGACACACTTCTAGATTGTGTAGACGTTACAGCAGGTCTAAAAAAAGATGGAGCAATAATAATTAATTCAACAAAAAGTGGAGATGAATTAAAAAAATCTTTAAAAGGTTATGAAGGAGATGTGTATAAAATTGATGCAAGAAAAGTTTCAATGGAAACTTTAGGAAAATATTTTCCTAATACTCCTATGCTTGCAGCAATTGTTAAAGTTAGTAACATTATGCCTGAAGAAGCTTTCTTAAATGATATGATTGGTTCTTTTAAACATAAATTTGCAAAAAAACCTGAAGTTATTGAAGGAAATATGAAAGCATTAGAAATGGCTTTAAAAGAAGTTTCTAAAGTATAAAATTAATATCTTCCTCACTACTTTAGTCTCTGGCTATTTAAATTATTAGAGTGAGATAACTTATATAGTGAGAAAAGAAAAAATGAAAGGAGAATACTATGACAGAAAATTCAATAAATAATGAAACACCTTGGCAAGAACTTACTATTGGCGGAAACATTTATAATGCTGGCAATGCCAAAGAATTTAAAACTGGCGATTGGCGTTCCACTACTCCTGTTTATAAACCTGAAGTTTGTAAACAATGTGGTCTTTGTTTTCCCGTTTGTCCAGATGATGCAATTCCAGTAAACAAAGAAGGAAAAAGAGAAGATTTTGATTTTGATGCTTGTAAAGGATGTGGTGTTTGTGCTAAAGTTTGTCCTTTTAAAGCTATCGAAATGAAATAGTTTTAAAATAATAAGTACAATTAGTAAAAAATTTTAATTACATATAATCATAAAATTTTTTATTATTATTCTAGAAATATACTATTTTTTATTAAATTTAGTTAAATAAGATGAATCAAATACAAAAAAATAGAAAGGAAAAAATTATGGGAATTAGAGAAAGATTAAGTGGTAATGAAGCAGCTGCTATCGCTATGAAACAAATTAATCCAGATGTTGTTGCTGCATTTCCTATCACACCTTCAACAGAAATACCTCAATACTTTTCAACTTTTGTAAATAATGGTCAAGTTGATACAGAATTTGTTGCTGTTGAAAGTGAACATAGTGCAATGAGTGCTTGTATTGGTGCACAATCCGCTGGAGCTAGAGCTATGACAGCAACTTCTGCAAATGGTTTATCATTAATGTGGGAAATGATTTATATAGCATCAAGTTTAAGATTACCTATTGTTATGTCATTAGTTAATAGAGCAGTTTCAGGGCCTTTAAATATACACAATGATCATTCAGATGCTATGGGAGTTAGAGATGCTGGTTGGATTATGTTATTTTCAGAAAATAATCAAGAAGCATATGATAATTTATTAATGGCACACAGAATTGCTGAACATAAAGATGTTCAATTACCTTTAATGGTTTGCCAAGATGGATTTATAACATCTCATTCAATTGAAAATATTGAATTATTAGAAGATGATAAAGTTAAAAAATTTGTTGGAACATATAAACCAGAACATTATTTATTAAACGATAAAGAACCAATAGCTGTTGGACCTTTAGACTTACAATCATATTTATTTGAACACAAAACACAACAAGCTGTAGCAATGAGAAACGCAAAAAAAGTTATTGCTGAAGTATCAGCAGAATTCGAAAAATTAACAGGTCGTAAATATGAATTTTTCGAGAAATATAAAATGGAAGATGCTGAACTTGTAGTAGTATGTATGAACTCTACAGCTGGTACAACTAAAGCAGCAATAGATAATTTAAGAAATCAAGGAATTAAAGCTGGTTTATTAAAAATAAGAATGTTTAGACCATTTCCTGCAGAAGAAGTATCAGAAGTTCTAAAAAATGCAAAAGCAATAGCTGTTTTAGACAAAGCAGATTCTTTAAATGCTGCTGGTGGAGCATTATTTGAAGATGTTACATCAGGAATGTTTGTAAGTAATATACATGTTCCTACTGTAAATTATGTTTATGGAATTGGTGGTAGAGATACAACTGTAAAAGATATTGAAAAAGTATATAAAGATTTAGAGGTAATTGCAAACAGTGGATACCTTGGAAATCCTTATAGATATTTAGGATTAAGGGGGAATTTTTAGATGGCATATAATCATAAAGAAGTAATAGCTAATAAACCTTCAAGATTAACTTCTGGTCATAGAATGTGTGCTGGTTGTGGTGCTCCTTCTGTTGCTAGAATGATTTTAAGAGCAGTAAAACCAGAAGATCATGCTGTTATAGCTGGGGCAACTGGATGTATGGAAGTTTCTACTTTTATATACCCATATACAGCTTGGACAGATTCTTTTATTCATACAGCTTTTGAATGTGCTGGTGCAACTTTAAGTGGTGCAGAAGCAGCTTACAAATCTATGAAAAAACAAGGTAAATTACCAGAAGATAAAAATACAAAATTCATTGCCTTTGGTGGTGATGGTGGAACTTATGATATAGGACTACAAAGTTTATCTGGAGCTATGGAAAGAGGACATGATATGGTTTATGTTTGTTATGACAATGGAGCATACATGAACACTGGTATTCAACGTTCTTCTGCAACTCCAAAATTTGCTGACACAACAACTACACCAGCTGGTTCAGTTGTTCCTGGAAAGATGCAATCTCGTAAAGATTTAGCAAAAATAATGGTTGGTCATCATCTTCCATATGTTGCACAAACTATTGCTTTATCAAATTATAAAGATTTATATGAAAAATCTGAAAAAGCAATTTATACTGAAGGAGCTTGTTTCTTAAATGTTCTTGCACCATGCCCAAGAGGATGGGGATATAACACAGAAGATTTAATGCAAATTAATAAACTTGCTGTTGATACTTGTTATTGGCCTTTATATGAAGTTATTGATGGAGTATACAAAATTAATTATAAACCAGCAAAAAAACTTCCTATTGAAGAATTCTTAAAACCACAAAAAAGATTTAAACATATGTTTAAACCAGGTAATGAATGGATGATTGAAGAATTCCAAAAAGAAGTAGATGCTAGATGGCAAGAATTATTAGATTTAGAAGAAATTACAAATAAACAAGACTAAATATAAATTATATCTAAACTATATATGAAAAGAAGTGAATATTTACAAAACTACAACGTATTGTAAATATTCACTTCTTTTCTTTATTATTTTTCTTAATTAAATACTTTTTTTTATATGTTCATCACTTTTTTTCACTCCTTTTACTATATTTTTTGCAATAATGTATTAAAATTAATATGTTTTGTTCAATTATTCTAAGCATATTCATGCAAATTTTTCAGACAAACAAATTTTATTCATAAAATTTTTAATTCTAATACAAAAGAAAATTATACATTTTATTTCTTATAAATACACTAAAGAAAAAATTGTAAAACTATATACAAAATGTATGTATTTTTGGTTCTTTATTATATACGTACATACATTTTGTATATTTATTGAAATTTAAGCAAATTTATAGTAAAATTAATAATATTATTTAAAGAGGTATTTTTATGAATTTGTCAAAAGAAACAAAATTTTTAATGAATAAATATAATATAACAGCAAATAAAAATTATGGTCAAAACTTTTTAATAGATGAAAATGTAGTAAATGGAATTATAGAACAAGCCCAAGTTTCTAGAAATGATCTTGTAATTGAAATTGGACCTGGCCTTGGTACACTTACATCATCTTTATTAGATTATGCTGGTAAAGTTATTTGTATTGAATTAGATACAAATATGTTAAAAATACTAAATGATAGATTTGGATTATATAATAATTTTGAATTAATAAATAATGATGTTTTAAAAGTTGATTTACACAATTTAATTTCCAAAAACTCAAATTTCAAAAAAGTTAAAGTTGTTGCAAATTTACCTTATTATATTACAACACCAATCATTATGAAGTTACTAGAAGATAAATTAAATCTAACGAGTATTACAGTCATGGTTCAAAAAGAAGTTGCAGAACGTTTAACAGAAACTCCTGGAGGAAAAAATACAGGTTCTATAACATATAGTATAAATTATTATACCAATGCAAAAACAATTTTAGAAGTTCCTAAAACTTCTTTCATTCCAAGTCCTAAAGTTGATTCTTCTGTCATAAAACTAGACGTTTTAGATAATCCCAAAATTAAAGTATTAAATGAGGAAATATTTTTTAAAATTGTAAAATGTGCATTTATGCAAAAAAGAAAAACTTTAATAAATTCCTTATCCAATTCTGGAATTTCAAACAAAGAAATTTTAGAAAACATTTTGACTGAATTAAATATTGATACAAGAATTCGTGCAGAACAACTAACTTTAGAACAATTTGGAATGCTATCAGACAAATTAAGTAAGATATAAAATTAGATATCTACATTATAACTTGTAACATTTTTTACAAAAAATATAAAGAATTATAATATAAATTATAAATGGAGGAAATAAATATGGAAGAAAAAATACAAAATGCTAAATATGCTCTTACATATTCTAAAGGAATATCATTACCAAAAAATTCAAATTTTATATCTATAACTATTGCAGATGATACAATCTATAAAAATATAAATGGGGAAAAAAAGACAGAAATAAATTCTGAATTAACAGATAAAATTTGGAATCTATTAAATTCTCATTTAGAAACAATTATAGAATTATCTAATAAAGAAAAAACTTTAGAACATTATAAAAGTTCAAGTAAAGATCAAATTAGTATAAAAATTATTGATAAGCATTACTTGTTAACTGGTAAAGTCGCAGATGATGATATTAAAAACTTTTATAATAAGATAATTAGTGAAATATTAAACATATTAGGATACTAAATAAAAGATAAGAAAATTCATAACAAGAATTTTTTAAAGACATACAGCTAGATTACCAAAACTTAAAAAGGGCTGTTAAAAAGTCTTATTATTGTAACTTATAGCAATAAAAATCATTGAAAATACGTATGTAAATTCAATGATTTTTTAGTTTTTACAGCCATTTTTAATGTAATTTTAGCTTTCTCATTTTATAGTTATATTTAAGCTTTAATTTTACAATTTACTTTAAACTTTATTATAATAGCAATTACTACCACTAAAGTAATTCCACTTATTATAAAAATTATATTGCTCATTTTTTGAATTTGACTGGATTTTAATTCTTCCGTTTTTTCTACTTGAATAGCATCTATTTCAATACTTTCATTACCATTTTTCTTGTATTCTTCAAATCTTTTTAAAAACTTATCATAATTTTCTGGTGTTGCAGAAATATTTTTTGCTATATATTCCCCATCTACAATTGAATATTCAATAAAAAGATAATTCTCTTCTAATCTCCATATTGTATTTTCTTCTACATATGGCTTAACAGCATAATTAATACTTGCCTTAAATATACCTTCGCTTTCTCTACTATAATCATAACTACCACCTCTATAATCATAACTAATTATTCTTTCATTCTCAGGTACATTTTCAGATTTATATGGTTCCATATATTCTTTTAATGTTGAACTAATAGCATCATTTATTTTCTTATTTCTTTCTCCCCATTCTTCAAGGGCAAATACTTGTGTACTAAAAATCAATAATAAAATTATAAATGATATACAAATTTTTTGCATATTACTTCACCTCAGCTTTCTCTAATAATATTTCTGCTTCTCTGCCATGATAATTCACATGGAGTGTTATTTCATCTGTTATGTCATATTTTGTCAAATCAAACATAGCATTATAAGTATACTTTCCATTTTCATCTATACTTCCACCACCATTTTCTCTATTACTTAATGTAACATCAAATTTTTCTCCATTTTCATTTGTTAAATATTTATTAAAATCTTCCCATACACTAAAGTTTTTCTTCATATATTCTATATATTCTGGTGTCTTTTTTAAATCCCTATATATATAATTAAGTATATCTGTAGTTTGTAATTCATCATCTTCTGGAAGACTATTAAAAAATTCTATTTCTGGAGTTGTTGGAGCAATTAGTTTTTCTTGTTTTGTTGGAAATTCTAATGTAAGAAATGTTCCTGTATCATAAACAGTTACATCTGTTACATTAAATTCATTATTACTTGTACTTTTTTGTTTATAAGCAATACTTGTTCTATTATACATCTTTTCTGGAACATCAACACTAATCTTCCAATCACCTTTTATAACAATATCTTCTTCTCCCCAAGTTCCTTCAACTTCGTCTTCAATACGGATTCTACTTAAATCTAAATTAATTTTTTTACTTTTTGGATAATAGGGTTCACTTATATAAATATTGAAAGTTTTTTTTACATGATTTCCATTTTTCTCAATTATATTTCCATATAAGCCACTTCCATAAAATTTATCATCTTCATTTGCCTTAATATTTTTTTCCTTGCAGAAATCTTCATAAGTTCTTCCATATCCACAGTGTAAAACATTATAATCTTCATCATATATAACAAAATCTGGAAAATTAATATCCCAAATATCCTTCACATTAACTATATCTTTAATTTTATCTGATAGAGTAATATCTAGTGTCATACTTAATGAAAAATCATCCATAACAAATTCTTCGACTTTTATTTTAGTATCAAAATCTTCTATCATTTCTCCTGTTTCTTCATTTAGAATACTAGAATCTGATACTTCATCTTCCATATCTGTTTTTTCTACATATCCTTCACTTATTGCCTTTCCAAATCCGTTTCCACCACCATATATATTATCATAAATCTTAGTAGATATATCTTTAGCAAATACCATTCCAGTAATTGATAAAGAAGAAATAACTACAGTTAATGTTTTTTGAAAAATATTCTTTATGCGCTGATTCTTTTTGTCAATAATTTTAAAATTTTCTAAGCCAATATTTTCAGCTAAATTTTTATAAATTTTCTCTTTTTCCATATTAATAAAATCCTCCTATTCTCAAAAATTCTTTTACTTTTTTTCTAGTTCTATAAAGTATTGTTTTTGCATTGCTTACAGATATATTGAGTTCCTTAGATATATCTTTTATTTTTTTATTATGATAATAATATTTTGTAAAAACTAAATATTCTTTTTCTCCAATTAGTTTTAAACTTCTTATTATGCAATCATTTACTTCTTTCTCTTCTAATACCTTTTCGATATTAAATTTATCAATAAATTCCTCTTCAAATTTATCATAATATAATTTAGACGATACTTCTCTATATTTCTTATATATTACTCTTTTAGTAACTCCTGCTATATATGGAGCGAACTTAGCTTTTTTATCTAAAATATTTTTATTTTTCCAAACTATAAAAAACACATCAGATATAATTTCTTCTTCGTCTTCTAATTGTATATTCGAAAAATTTTTGACTATAGTTCTTATATAATTATAATAATCATCTATTACATATTGCATATTTAGTTCATTTTTAAAAAAATATTTTTCTATTATTTTTTCTTCTATCATATTCACCACCTTAAATAGATTAATTATATTTATATATTTTATAAATTTTGAAAAAAGGTTACACAATTTTATAATTTTAATATAATTTTTTATATTATTATTTTCCTGAAAACCTTATATTATAAGAATTGCAGAGAATTTTTCTATAATAAAAAAAAGTCTGTAAAACTACAGACTCTTCTTTATTACTATTATGCTGTTTTTTGTTTAATTTCTTCTAATGCTTTAGATAATTGATCTGGACAAGAAGTTCCTCTTCCTGCACAATCAATTCCCTTCAATCTTTTTATTGCTTCATCAATGTTCATTCCTGCAATTAAAGATGCAACACCTTGAGTGTTTCCAGCACATCCCCCTAAAAAATGTACTGACTTAATAATGTCACCTTCTACTTCTATTGTTATTTCCATTGAGCAAACTCCTACAGGTCTATATTTATATATCATAATGTATCCTCCTTTTAGAAACTTATAATTTCATTATATATTCTAACAATATACTGATCTGTCATACCTGACATATAATCAATTATTGACTTCAAATAATCTTCTATTTTGTTTAAATCATATATTACTTTATTACAGAATTTATCATTATCTCTATCTACAGAATTAGAATAAGTTTCAAGCCAATTGGCAAATTCATCTGAAAGAAAAGGATAATATCTTCTTAATTTTCTTATACTTTTTATAGTAGCAATACCATTATACGCATTTTTCAAAGTATAAAAAATTTCATTCATAAGTACCGTAAAATATCTAATTGTAGGTTGTATTCTTTCATTTTTATATATTTTATCATAATTAAATTTTTTTATTTTCTCCATTGTATTATAGGCCTCTTTAGAAAATTTTAATCCTTCTTCTACATTACTATTATTACACAAATCACTAACTAAATATCCTATAATGCTAGAATTATTTATTCTAATATTTTCAATTGACTTATCTATATTATTTATATCTCTATCTGTTATAATTTTCATTTCTTTTGCATCTTCTAAATCTCTTCCTAAATAAGAGATATTATCTGCTATTTTAACTACACATGCTTCCCATGTATATGGAGAGAATTTATTTGAATATGAAAACTCATCTAAATCTACAAATTCTTCCCTTGGTTTCTGTCCATTAATATTAGGATTTCCAGAATGTCCAGGTATTCCATCTCTAACTGCATATGTTAAGTTTAAATTTCTCTTTATTCCTGCACGATCACTTAATAATTCTATATTATCTACTAAATATAATCCATTTCCTCCATGCCAGAATTTTCCTCCATATTCCCTTTTAGCAATTTCGTCTAAAATTCTTTCACCTTGATGGCCAAAAGGACTATGCCCTATATCATGAGTAACTGCAATTGCTCTTGTTAATTCTGAATTTAACCCCAAATAATTTGCTATTGTATTACTTATAGAATCAACTAAATTTACATGTTCAATTCTAGTACAAATGTGATCATTCTTAGGAGCAAAAAACACTTGAGTTTTATGTTTTAATCTTCTATATGCTGTACAATTTATAATTCTTGTATAATCTCTATCAAATTCTGTTCTCATAGGAGCATCTCCAAAAACTGGATCATACATTTTTTCTACTCTAGAAATTGCATTTTTCCATTTTGGATTTGTCTCATACATTGCTACATTTTCAAATTTCTTCATCTTTAGTTTCTCACCTTTTCAAAAAAATATTATATTTTCTTAAATCAAGTTTTCTAATTCATATTTACTAAAATTGTATTTTTTATTACAAAATTGACAAACAATCTCAGCTTGTCCATCTTCCTCAATTATTTTATTTAAATCTTCTTTTCCTATTGAAACAAGTCCTTCAGCAAACTTTTCTTTATTACATTCACATTCAAACTTTATTTGTAAATCGTCTTCTAAAAGCTTAATATTTTCATCACCAGTAACAATCATTGCAATTTCTTCTAAAGTTTTATTTTCTGCAAGTAATTCACTAATACTTGGCGATTTACTTAATGCCTCTTCAATTTTTGATATTTCGTTTTCAGTAGCATCTGGCATTAAATTTATCATATATCCACCAGCACTTTGTACTCCATTTTTATTTACTAAAACTCCTAATGCAAGAACAGTTGGCTTTTGTTCTGATGTTGCAAAATACTCTGTAAAGTCTTCAGCAATTTCTCCAGAAACTAATGGAACTAGTCCATTGTACTCTGAATCTGTAATATTACTTTGTTTTATAACATTTAAATATCCTACATTTCCTACTGCACCACCAACATCAATTTTTCCATTTGATTTTAATGGCAATTCAACCAAAGGATTTTCCATATATGTTTTAATTTTAGAAATATTATCTTGACGTTTTATAACACCAACTATTAATCCACAAGGTCCATTTCCTTTTATTTGAACTGTAATAGAGTCATCGTTTTCTTTTATACTCGTTAATCCCATAATTCCACATACAGTTGCTACTCTTCCCATAGTAGCTGTTGTTGTTGGAGTTAAGTCATGTATTTTTCTTATTTCTTCAATTAAATCTTTTGTATTTACACAAATTATACTAGCTTTTCCATCATAGGCTAAATATTTTTCTACTTTATCCACTAATTATTCACTCTTTCTTATATATTTTTTTCTTTAAATGCTTTAAATACATCTTTATAACTACTCATTAATAATTCATATTTCATTTCTTCAGATAAATCTTCATTATACATTGCATTTGTAATTGGAATTGTATATGAATTATATTTCGGCATAAAAAATCTAGTTTTTACAATATAGTCAATTAAACAATCCTTTTCATTTAATTCTACTTCATTTCTTTTTAGAAATTCTTTCATCATTTGTGTATATTCATCATGAAAGTAATTGAATACTTTTGTATATTCTTTTTTATTTGCTAATTCTTTTATTTCGGATTCTATTAGCATTATTTTTCACCTCATATGTAGTATAAATTTCCAATGTTATTTTATAATATTTTATTTTATTTTACAAGTATAATTTAGTTTCTTTATTAATTTAGTTTGAAATATAAATTGTAATTTTTTGTAATGTTAAAATGTAACGGAAATTAATAAAATTTAATACTATATTTTATAAAATAATTAGAATTTATTGAAAGGAAATTTTATATGAATACATTAAGATTAAATTCAAGAGGACCTGAAGTGGAACTTTTGCAAAGTACATTAATAAAATTAGGTTTTTATAATGGAGCAGTTGATGGAATCTTTGGTTTTCAAACATTTTCTGCTGTCCAAAGATTTCAAAGAGAATTTGGATTGCCAGTTGATGGCATTGTTGGTACAAATACTTGGAATGCATTAATGCCATACATAAATGGAAATACAGAATATACAATTCAAAAAGGAGATACTCTTTATTCTATTTCTCAAAAATATTCTACCACTGTAGATGCTATAATTTATGCAAACCCTAATATAGACCCGGAAAATTTGACTATAGGAGAAAAAATAATTGTACCTTTTGGAAATGTCGTACCAACTAATATAAGTTATACTTCTCAAATATTAAATTTAAATATTAATGCTTTAAAAACTATATATCCATTTTTGGAAATATCAACAATTGGAACTAGTGTTTTAGGAAGGCCAATTAGCGCAATTAAATTTGGAACAGGAAGAAAAGAAGTTCTTTATTGTGCTTCAACTCATGCAAATGAATGGATTACAAGCCCTTTATTAATGAGATTTTTAGAAAACATATCAAAAAGCTATGTAAATAATCTTAATATCTTTGGATATAATGCACGTGAACTTTTTAACAATGTATCTTTATATATAGTTCCAATGGTAAATCCTGATGGAGTTGATCTTGTTACAGGATTATTTACAGAAAATTCTTGGGCATATATAAATGCAAAACGTATTGCAAGTAACTTTCCTGATATTCCATTTCCTAGTGGATGGAAGGCAAATTTAGAACGGAATTGACCCAAATTTACAGTTTCCTGCTGGTTGGGAAGAAGCAAAAGAAATAAAATATGCACAAGGATTTACTCGGGCCAGCACCACGTGATTTCGTTGGTTATGGACCACTTACTGCTCCTGAATCAGTTGCCTTATATAATTTTACACTTAGACATAATTTTAGTTTAATGATAACTTATCATACACAGGGGCGTGTTATTTATTATCAATATCAAAATCAAACTCCACCTAATAGTCAGAAAATAGCAGACGAGTTTGCCAGAGTTTCAGGATATACAGCAGAACAAGTACCTGCTAACTCTAGTTTTGCTGGATTTAAAGATTGGTTTATTTTTTACTATAATAGACCTGGATTTACTATTGAAGTTGGTTTAGGCAAAAATCCTATACCTATTTCTCAATTTGCAGGAATTTATAGAGAAAATTTAGGTATACTAGTTACTGGATTAGTACAATAATTACATGGCAAAAAAGGCACAATATTTTAAATTTTAAAATATGTGCCTTTAATCTATATTACAATAGTACTGTGTTTATAAAATCTATCAACAAAATTTATATTTAATAAATATAATTGAAAAATATCCAATCAAATTCAATTAATGAAAAAAATATTTTATCTCCATATATCTCCATTTATATGACTTATTAATGCCATAATAAAAGCATTTCTTGTTAAATCTATTCTAGAAATTTCATCATGTGTAAGATAGCTTATTCCACCTTTTCCTTTACCTAAATTTTCACCTTGAAATATGTTATCCATAACTTTTCCAAGTTCTGTTTCTAAAATATCATTAATATATTTTTTTGGTATTTGAAAACCTTGACTCATTCCAATACTTTGAAGTCCTTCTTTATTTTCTATTACAGCACTATTAAAATCTATCCATTCACCTAAAAGATTTGTAATCCCTGCCTCTGACGCAATATAATAATCTACGTTTATATGATTTATTTTTGCATATTCTTTTAGATTTTTTACTCTATTTTTAGCTCCTTCTAAAATTTCTTCATTTACAGGTTGATCTCCTACTTCTGAACTTACTGCAATTCCCATAATCTCTACATTTTCAAAGTACTTTTCAAAAGCTTGTCTTGCCCCTTCTATTTTTCCTGGATTTTTTGTTCCCATTAATATTTTCATACTTAATTTCATTACTCCTTTTTATAACTAATATTTATATATATTCTATTATTACTATCTTTGCATATTTTTTGTTATTATATATTTATACTCTATTTTATTTTCTAATGTTTATATACTCTTGTACTTCTTAATGTGTTTTTATTTATATAATCTCGTCTTATATATTTTTCATTATTTTTCTTCTTTTCTTTTTTGCATATAGTATGTGCATTTAGCAAGTATTGGTGTTGGTATTATTTTTGAAAAAAACTTAGTACATTTTATTTGAAATCCTGGTACTATATAAAATTTATCCTTTAATAACTTATTTACAGTATATTTCGCAACATATTCACTAGAAAGTGAACTTATCTCAAATTTAACATTTGCTACATTATTAAAATTTGTTCTAACTGGTCCAGGACATAAGATACTTACTTTAACATTTGATTTTTCTTTTTTTAATTCTTCTCTTATTGATTCTGAAAGTCTTACTACATAGTTTTTGGATGCATAATATGTAGCCATTAATGGCCCTGGTAAAAAGCCTGCAATTGATGCAACATTTAATATTTTTCCTGAATTTTTCTCTTTCATATCTTGTAAATACAATTTTGTTAGTGTATGCATTGCAGTAATATTTGTGTCTATAATTGTAAAATCTTTTTCCAAATCCGTTTTGCTAAAATTCCCAAAATCACCTAATCCAGCATTATTTACTAGAATATCTATATCTTTAATTTTATCATGTAAATTAATACAATTATTTCTATCTGACAAATCTACACTCATATATTCAACATTAATATCATATTCTTTAACTAATTCTTTTTTTAGTTCTTCAATTTTTTCTATATTTCTTGCAACTAAAACTAAATTATATTTAATTTTAGCAAATTCTCTTGCTAAATCTCTTCCTATACCAGAGGATGCACCTGTAATTAAAACTTTCATAATAGCCTCCATTTATAAATTTATTATATTTCATTTTATAGTTTTGTCAAGAAAAATAAATTTATACAAATTAAGAATAAAAGAGCCACTTTTAGAGGACTCAAACATTTTAATATATTTTAGGTTTACTTGTCACTTACGCTTATTCTAGGATATAGATAACTACTTATATGTACAAATTAAAAATTCTATAACTAAAAAATATTTATGTGGCAAATTCTACTATGTAAAATTTATGTACAATTTTTTTCAAAAATTTTCTATAATATGAATTCTATTATAACAAAAGTGGACAATATAATAATTCCTAAATACAAAAATTTACTAAATCGTCCACGTATTTGTTCGAAGCGCCGATTTTGTTGTACAAAATCGTGTGCAA
>OFGE01001671.1_pt1 | contig 18592 bp, 13 predicted proteins | sample 1521681 | NCBI WGS metagenome assembly OFGE01 (sample SAMEA3504093, study PRJEB24116) | mouse gut metagenome | biome: mouse gut; feature: mouse-associated habitat; material: faeces | place: Denmark | collected 2011
CCACCGGCGCCGCCGCCTGGATCCCCTTGCAGAACGCGATCACACCCTCGGGCTTTCCAAAGGTTACCGCCTGGATGATGTCATGCCGGCTCTCGCTGCCGTCCGGCACCACCGGAAAACCAAGCTTCTCATAGATATTTGCCGCAAAGACGGCACCTTTCAGCGCCCCGGCCGTCACCGTCGGCGCAAGGAACAACCCCTGATAGAAGGACTGCATCACGCCAAGGGAAGCACCTACCTCTTTCCCAAGTCCCGGGGATGTCAGACGATACCCGCAGGCCTCGATCAGATCCTTCCTGCCTGCGATATAACCGCCGATGGGCGCAAGCCCGCCTCCCGGATTCTTGATCAGCGATCCCACCACAAGATCCGCGCCCACATCGCTTGGTTCTATCTTCTCCACAAATTCCCCGTAGCAGTTATCCACCATACAGATGATATCCTGCCGGATCTCCTTGACAAACCGGATCAACTCCCCGATCTGCTTCACGGAAAAGCTGGGTCTTGTCTGATAGCCCTTGGATCTCTGGATCGTCACCATCTTCGTCTTCTCATGGATCGCTTTTTGTATGTTTTCGTAATCAAATGTCCCGTCCGCAAGCAGCTCGACCTGTGAATAAGAGATCCCATATTCTGCAAGGGAACCTTTGGACGGACGTATCCCTATGACTTTCTCAAGCGTGTCATAAGGCTTTCCCACAGGCGACAGTAATTCATCCCCGGGTCTTAAGTTCGCACTCAGGGCAAGGGCAAGAGCGTGGGTCCCGCAGGTGATCTGGGGGCGGACAAGGGCGCTCTCTGTGTGGAACACCGACGCATATACTTCTTCTAAAGTATCCCGTCCCGCATCGTTATAACCGTAGCCGCTTGCATAGTGAAAACACCCCTCGCTGACCTGGTTCTTCTGCATGGCGTGAATCACCTTGAGCTGGTTATACTCCGCCACATTGTCAATCGCAGCAAACCGCTTGGCAAGTCCTACTTCTACCTCTCTGCCAAAATCCAGCACCTCTCTGCGAATCCCTAATTCCTTATATAATGAAATGATATCAAAATCATAATTATCTTCTTTTGCCATAAATCCCATTCCCCTCTTCCTTATTCTTCTGGTTACAACCACGAGTCCAAAATCTTCGTCCTCACAACCGCGCACTTCGCATCAAACACAGGATTCAACGGCTGAATCTGCATAATCACCTCCGCCGCCTCCTTATACTTCTTCATATCATAAAGCAGCGACGCCCGGTTCAGCTCAAACAAAGCCTCCTCCCCCTTATCCCGAATCAAAGGCTCTAACGCCATCAACTCCCGGTACGTAGCCTCCGCATTCTGGGAACGGGCATAGACCATCAGCAAAGTATTCATTTTCTTAATAAACTTACTCCGAAATAATTTTCTCAACCCAGTTCGCCCCTTACATATCTTATCATATCACATAAGATTCTATCCTCATCATAACCATATTCATCCTTATTTATCCAGATTACCTCCCTCTCCCTCTTGAACCAGGTAATCTGCCTCTTGGCAAAATGTCTCGTATCCCGCTTCAGCCTGTAAATGGCCTCCTCAAGGCTTAGCTCCCCGTCCAGATAAGCAAATATCTCCTTATACCCAAGTCCCTGCATAGACACCATATCCCGCTTACAGCCCATATCCCGCAGAGCCGCCACCTCATCCACAAGCCCGTCTTCTAACATCCGGTCCACCCGACTGTCAATCCGCTCATACAACCGTTTCCGGTCGTCATTCAGCACAAAATAAACGAACCGGTAAGGAGACTCCTTCTGCCGCTCCCGCTCATTATGCTCCGAAATCCGCTGCCCCGTCTGGTGGTAGAACTCAAGGGCCCGGATGACCCGTTTCACATTATTCTCATGAATCTGCAAAGCCGAAGCCGGGTCCACCACCCTAAGCCGTTCATGGAGCGCCGTTTTCCCCTGCCTGCCTGCAATCTGCTCAAGCTCACGGCGATAGGAATCATCCCCGTCATTTTCCGAAAAATCAATATCATAGAGCAAAGCCTGAATATAAAATCCTGTCCCGCCAACCACAATCGGGATATGCCCCCGGGCATAAATTCCCTCCATCGCCGCCTTCGCCATCTGCTGAAAACGCACCACATGGAATTCCTCCCAGGGCTTTAACTCATCCACCAGGAAATGAGGAATTCCTTCCATCTCCTCCGGCCGTACCTTGGCAGACCCAATGTCCATATATTGATAGACCTGCATAGAATCCGCAGAAATAATCTCCCCTCCAAGCGCCTTGGCAAGCCCAATCGATGCGTCTGTCTTCCCGACAGCCGTAGGCCCGGTCAGAACTACTAATGGTTTCTTCATATTTACACAATCCTTTTAAACTTTTTCTCCAGCTCCCGCCGGCTCATGGCAATAATCGTCGGCCTTCCGTGGGGACAGTGGTAAGGATTCTCAAGCTTTAGAAGCTCGCCAATCAGCGCATCCACCTCCGCAGCCGACAATCTCATATTCCCCTTCACAGCCGCCTTACAAGACATGGACGCCACCTTCTCGTCAATCATCTCCGGCGACAGATTCCGGTTCACCTCATCCGACAGGCTGTCAAGCATCTGCAAAAGCAGCTCCTTCTTCGCAATACTGAACAGATTATCCGGAACCGCCCGGACGACAAAGGACTCCTGTCCAAATTCCTCGAACTCGAATCCGATTCTGGTAAACTGCTCCATATACCGATTCAGCAAATCCGCTTCCTGCATACTCAAATCCAGGACAATGGGCGGCGTAATCATTTGGGAAGTAAACTCCCGCGTCCGCATACTCCTAAGGGTTCTTTCATACAAGATGCGCTCATGGGCGGCATGCTGGTCAATAATATAGAGATTCTCATGGAATTCCACCAGCCAATAGGTCTCGAAAACCTGCCCAATCAAATGATATTCATCCTTGGCTTCCCTTGTCAGAAGCCTCTCTTCAAATAAATCCAACTGCCTTGGCTCATCCGGCGTTTGTCCTGGTTTTTTTGCAGCATCTTCGGCAGTTTTGGCCAGACTCTCTGCTGGTAAATCCTGCCGCGTCCCGTTCAAATTCTTCGCATATTCCACAGTTTCGCGGATACGTCCAGACTGAATCTCTGGTTGGAAAACCCCGCTTCGGTCCGTCACCTCAGCCGACGAACGCTGGCTATGGTAAGCCTCTACACGCTTCCGCATCTTCTCCATAAAATAATCCAGATTCCGTTCAGACGGGGACGGCAAAGCAGCTTTCTCCGAACGTTCCAATCCCTCAAAAGGAAGTGCAGCCCCAGAATCTTTCTTTCTGTCCGGATTCCCGCCATACCTCCTATTATCCCCAGGCTCCTTCCTAAGATTCTCTCCCGGCGCGTCCAGCTCCACATGTGGAATCAGCTCCTCCCCATGCAGTCCCTGGCTTACCGCCTCAAACACCCGGTTGTAGACCTCCTGCTGGTTATGGAAACGAATCTCCATCTTCGCCGGATGCACATTCACATCCACGCCTTCACCGTCAATCTCCATAAGAAGCGCCACGAAGGGATACTTATGCTGCATGGAAAAATCCTTATAAGCATCCTCAATCGCCTTCGACACAATCTGATTCTTCACATATCGCCCATTGATAAAATAATTCTCAAAATTCCGGTTTCCCCTTGAAACAATGGGTTTTCCAAGGAAACCCGAAATCCGCATCCCAGGCGCCTCCCACTTGGTCCGAAGCAGATTAGATGCAATATCCCGCCCATAGACATGGTAAATCACATCCCTAAGGCTTCCATTCCCCGAACTGTGCAGCTTCGACTGCCCGTTATTGATAAACTGAAAGGATATTTCCGGATGGGAAAGGGCAAGCCTTGTCATCAAATCCCCCACATGGCTCGCCTCCGTCATAGGCGTCTTCAAAAACTTCCGTCTGGCTGGAACATTATAGAACAACTGACGAATCAGAAACGTAGTTCCATCCCGCGCCCCCGTATCCTCAATATCTACCTCCATACCGCCATGAATCCGGTATCTTGTCCCAAAGGTCTGCTCCTTCGTCTTCGTCAGCAGCTCCACCTGGGCGACCGCCGCAATACTAGACAGCGCCTCCCCCCGAAATCCCAGTGTTCCAATATGGACCAAATCATCCACAGAACGAATCTTACTGGTGGAATGGCGCAAAAATGCGTTTGGAACCTCCTTACGTTCCATCCCGCACCCATTATCGGCAATCCGAATAAGCGATATCCCTCCATCCTGAATCTCCACGACAATCGCAGTCGCCCCGGCGTCAATGGCATTCTCCACCAACTCCTTAACCACAGACGCAGGACGCTCAATCACCTCTCCCGCCGCAATCTTATCAATCGTAACCGTATCCAAAACCTGTATCTTACTCATACTCTATCCCCATCGGTTCTTCAGCTTATTTTGAATCTGATACAATGTATTCAACGCATCTATCGGCGTCAGGTTCCCAAGATCCAACCCCTTTAGCTCCTCAATCACATCGTCATCCCTCACCGTATCGAACAAGGACATCTGCGCCAGATCCACCTCGTCATAATGCTTAGGCTTTGCCGCCGGCTGCTCGCTCCCATGGGACGCAATATCCTTGATCCGATCCGTAATATCCGCCTGCACCAGCTCCTCCACGATCTCCTTTGCCCGCGCAATTACAGACTCCGGAACCCCCGCAAGCCTGGCAACCTGGATTCCATAACTCTTATCCGCACCACCCTTCACAATCTTGCGTAGGAAAATGATATCGTCCCCCTTCTCCTTTACGGCGATACAGTAATTATTCACATTATGGATCTTTCCCTCAAGCTCCGTCAGCTCATGGTAATGGGTGGCAAACAATGTCTTGGCTCCCAGAAGCTTACTGTTGCTGATATGCTCAATGACGGCCCACGCGATGCTCAGCCCGTCAAAAGTACTGGTTCCACGCCCGATTTCATCCAGAATCAGAAGGCTGCGGCTGGTGGCATTCCGCAGGATATTCGCCACCTCCGTCATCTCCACCATGAACGTACTCTGCCCGCTGGCCAGATCGTCCGACGCGCCGACCCTGGTAAAAATCCGGTCCACCAGGCCGATATCCGCACTGGAAGCCGGAACAAAAGAGCCAATCTGCGCCATCAGCACAATCAAGGCAGTCTGCCGCATATATGTAGATTTTCCCGCCATATTCGGACCTGTAATCACAGAAATCCGGTTCTTTTTGTCATTCAGGAACGTATCATTAGCAATGAACATATCATTGGGAATCATCCGCTCCACCACAGGATGCCGCCCATCCTTAATGTCAATGACCCCCTTCTCATTTATCCTGGGGCGCACATATTGATTCCGCTCTGCCACCAAAGCAAAAGAAGAAAACGCATCCAACTGCGCCACAGCTTTAGCGCTTGACTGAATCCTTAATATCTGCGCGCCAATCTGATCACGCACCTCACAGAACAACTGATATTCCAACGCATACAGCTTATCCTCCGCGCCAAGAATCGTATCCTCCAATTCTTTCAGCTCCGGAATAATAAAACGCTCCGCATTCGCAAGCGTCTGCTTACGGGTATAATAATCCGGCACCAGATTCTTGAAGGAATTGGTCACTTCCAGATAATACCCGAACACTTTATTGAACCGGATCTTCAGGTTCTTGATTCCCGTTTTCTCCCGTTCGTCCGCCTCAAGTTTCGCAAGCCATTCCTTCCCGTCTGACTTCGCCAGGCGCAGCCTGTCCACTTCCTTGTCATATCCTTCCCGGATAATTCCCCCTTCCCGCATGGCAATAGGAGGTTCATCCAAAATGGCAGACTTCACCAGCCCACAGAGATCTTCAAGCGTATCCAGGCTCTCATACAGCTCCACAAGCAGCGGAGCCTTCATCTCCCGTAAAAGATACTTAATATGGGGCAGCATGGCAAGAGAATGCTCAAAGGCAATCAAATCCCTGGGATTCGCAGACTGATACGTAATCCTGCATACCAGACGCTCCAGGTCATAGATTGAAGAAAGATACTCCCGGATCTCCTCTCTGGAAATTGCATTGTCCTTGAGTTCCTCCACAGCATCCAGACGCCGCTCGATTTCCGCCCGGTCGATTAAGGGCTGCTCAATATGCTTGCGCAGCGCCCTTGCCCCCATGGCAGTCTTGGTCTTATCCAGCACCCAGAGCAGAGACCCTCTTTTCTGCTTCTCCCTGAGCGTCTCGCACAGCTCTAAATTCCGGCGGGTAGAGCTGTCAAGCAGCATATATTTCCCTGTGGCATAGACCGAGAGCTTCGTGATGTGGGACAAATCCCGCTTCTGCGTCTCGATTAGGTATTTAAGCAGCGCCCCCGCCGCAATCACGCCGCAGTCAAAATCCCCAAGGCCAAGTCCATCGAGGCCGTTTACATGAAAATGATCCAAAAGCGTCCGCTGGCAGATAGAATCGTCAAAATACCATGCATCCAGAGAATACACCGTAATACCAAGCTTTTCCTTCAACAATTCCAGATCCATGCCGCTCATGTAGAAAGCCTCGTTGCAGACCAGCTCCGACGGCATGAACTTATAAATCTCGTCAAACAGCTTCTCCGACTCCGAAATCTCTGTGACCATATATTCCCCCGTCGTCACATCCGCCACAGACAGTCCAAAACGATCTGCAATATAGACTACGCACATAATATAATTGTTCTTCGTCTCATCCAACGCCTGCACATCCAGATTCGTCCCCGGCGTCACGATACGGACCACATCCCGCTTCACTAAGCCCTTCGCGCTTGCCGCATCCTCCATCTGCTCACATATCGCCACCTTATACCCCTTAGAGACAAGGCGGTTCAGATAACCGTCCACAGCATGGAAAGGAACGCCGCACATCGGTGCGCGTTCCTCAAGCCCGCAATTCTTTCCGGTCAGCGTAATCTCAAGCTCCCGCGACGCTGTCAGGGCATCGTCAAAGAACATCTCGTAAAAATCTCCCAGTCTATAGAACAAAATGCAGTCCGGATACTCCTTCTTCGTCTCCATATATTGCTGCATCATCGGTGTTAATTCCGCCACAGTTGTACCTCTCTTATCCTTAATTTTATAATTTATACCCGCAGGGCATTCCGTAATACATGCCTCTACAGGGCGGATGGACTTCGTCCATCAATGTATACGAAAACGCCGTATTTAGACAGCTAATTACAAAATCAGCGTATTTCCATTATAGCATTACTTTTATAAATAAAAAAGATAGAATTTCATCACGCTACCGAATCTGCGCCAAAATATTCGGATCTTTTATCTTCGTATCCTCCGCAAAGAGGAGAATCTTCGACAGGATCTCCGCTGTCTTAGGGTCGTCGTCAACAAAGGGCAGGAACATCCGCCCCCGATGCTGGGAATGTACAGGCACTACGAACAACATAGAGCTCCCGATCTGATGCACCACTCCGCTGCCTAAATGCACCGAATATTGCCCAAGTTTCCCGGCGATAACCGCATGGTTTCCCTCTATCCGGACATTTTTCAGCTTGAACAGCCCCAGGTTACACTCCACGATTACCTTACGCATCTCCACAGTGGAATGGCTCGTCTCCGGGTCCACGCCTCCTACATGCGCCACGCTCACCGCCAGATCCACGTCCCGCATCACTTCACTGTATATTACATCCGGGATCTCCCATATCCGCATCCTCTCTCCTGTCTTCCTGTTGGAGAACACCACCCACTCAAGGGTCGGCGCCTCTGCGTCGCTTGGCGTAAACCAGTCCGCCATCGCATAGATACAGGCAACAATATTCTCTTTATAATAAACCTTCTGAAGTCCATCCTCATAGTCTGCGACCCATCTGCGGCTCCTAAGAGCCCCCACAGTCTTTTGGGGCTGAATCTGGTTGCCCGAAAACATCCTGGATTCACACAACTCTGACTCCTCGTCAAGCTTCAAATACAGTTCCCGGAAAACCTGCTTAAAAGCCTGCCGGATCTGCCTCTCAAACAAAACTTTCTGATATTCATGCCATTGCCCGCTTTGATATAAATCAAAAGGATGGGCAATCCACACCTGCTCCTCCGGCTCCACCGACAGCACGTTCCCCAATGCATCCACAAGTCCCTCGTCTGTCAGAAATCCCATCCGGAAAACGTCCGTATCCCCCGCTATGCGCACCACCAAAAACTCTACGATCGGACGCACCACAGGATTTGCCCCAAGCTCCCGAAGCTCCCACACCTCAAACACAGTCCGGTCTTCCATCGCCTGCTCCATCATAAGCTTCGTCCGGCTGTACTGCTCCTTTAACTTCTTATGGACCTCCTGAAATTTCTGAACCGTCTCATTCTTCTTATACTTCGCCGGTACAGACTTCAAAAGTTTGCCGTCTTTCCTGCATTTCAGCGAAGACTTGCCCCATTCATCCACAGAAACCATCAGCTCAATCTCATCCACACGCTGCCAGTCAAAATACGCAGACGACATTTCCGTAAGCTTCCCCTCCATCCGCAGAACAAGGCGGGTCACATCCGTAAAACCTGCATTCACGCTCAGATTCCGCAGCGCAATCTCTGCCGCGCGCCCCTCGCTTGCCCGGCGCTGCGCCCCGAACTGCCTGCTCTCCTTCTGGAACTTACGAATAAACTGATAGCGTTCCAAAAGCTCCCTCTCCCGCTTGGCTTTCCCCTTCGCAAGGGGAAGAAGCCCGATGCTCATCAGCAGATCCTTATTGCGCTTCGCATCAATTTCCTGCATCAGAGCCTCAAGACTGACTTTCCCAAGGGCAGCGTCCGCATACTTCCTTGCCCTGCTGTGAGCCGTACCGCTGGAAGAATACTTCGCCGCATCATAAAGCAGCTTAAAATCCTTCTCCCCGACATTACCGTAAGCCTCAAAAAACCAATGTATATCAAACGCCCCGTCCGAAAGCTCCTCAGGCGAAAGAGGCGTGTACTTCGCAATCACAGAAGTCACCTGCTCGTCAAACCTTTCGCTGGTGTGCGCCATAAAATAGTAACAAGCGCTTGAAAATCCCGGAACCTCCAGATACTCTTCCACCATAGGAATCCACTGCTGGGCATACATAGCAAGCTCCGCCAGCCGCTTCTTCGTAATATCCGTCCCTTTCATCGCCCGCTTTAGGTCCTCTGCCGTCTCCTCAGGCTCCGGCACACAGACCTTCAATAAGTGGCTCAGCACAGACCGGCGGTCCGTATCAGAAGAATAATAATGAAATCCCCGCTCCAGCGGCTCCTTCCCCAGTGCCGTCAAAATCTGAATCATATAATCGATTCCATACACCACCCGAATCTTATGTATATACTCCGAAAACGGCGTCGGCTGCTCCCCCCGTTTTAACTCCACCCCCAAGATAAGAGGAATCAGTTCCCCATATAGTTCATGGGCAAACGCCATCTTCGGCATTTCCTCCCTCACTGAATCAAAATGGTACTTCCCGTCCAAAGGCTTGATTGCCTGATATCCAAAGAATGAATTCAGCGCATACACCCGCGCCATCCTCGAAGAGACCGCCCCATTTTGCTCCACAGTGCTGACCGGCTCTAACAGGCATCCCAGATCCGAAAACAGAAACACAGCCTTATAGAACAGCCCCTTATCCCAGACGCCCCTTACGTAACACTCCACATAATCCGAAAGCTCAAGATAAACATCCTTAGAACCTCCATAAGAATACTGCTGTTTCACTTCCCGATCCGCCTGTTTCCGATAATAATCCTGCAGACAGAACCGTAACGTAAACGCACTTCCCCAGTCCACGTCCCCAGCAAGAGCAAGCCACCGTATCATATCGGCAAAGACCGGAAGCTCCGCCGTCCGCCTGGTAAACGTAATCACCTCGCCATTCCAGTGTTTATGCTGAACCGAAAAAATGTCGTTGGAAGTATCCAATACGTCAAGGAACTTCGCCACGCCACGCAGGGCAAACTCTGCCTTGCAGGAATCCGTGACAAACTGCTCCGTCAGCACGGAGAGCGCCGTAAAGACCTGGCTGGCATAAGGCAAATCCGCGAAACAATCTTGAAAAATGAGCTTCTTTCCGCCGCCGAAAACCTGCCGGTACAACTTATGGTTCTGCATATAAGCATCCCACTGTAAACGGCACTTCCCGTAAAGTGTAAGCTCCAGAAGCAGCCCTGGCGACCCAATCTCCTTTTCATAAAACTCTTCCCACATTTCCCGGAACGGATACGCATCTAAAGGCTCGGCATCCGGATCTTCATGGATATACCGGGATTTCTGCAGTTCATTTCCCAGAAGCTGGTCCGCGCCCCACGCCGTCTTATAGGAAAGGGCGGCATGCTCCCCAATCAAGCGGCCAAGTTTTTTGCATACCCGGATACACGCCTTCTCTCCATAGACAAACAATCCCTCCGCCTGGCCAACGGCCACCGTCATTGGCGGCAGAACCCATTTTCGCCCTACGTCATACAAGCCAAATCCCGGCGTATTTAAAATATCCTGCGCCGCGCTTACGCCTCCCAAAAGTTCTTCTAAAATCACCTGCTCCTTCCTGTTCGGGGCAGGCAATTCCTGCAGACAGGGAAGAATTTCCTCAAAACAGCCTTCATCCTCCTTTTTCAGGAACAATGCAAGGTCAAGGGCGCCCATCCGGCACTCCTCCGATTTCATCCCAAGAAGCCTGACAATACAGGCGGCAAGACCCTTCTTATCCTGTTTCCTAAGCAGCGCAAGCGTCCCCTTCCGTCCTTTCTTATACTTCAGGTTCTTCTCGATTGCAGCAAAATCCTCTGCCAAAAGCTCCATATCATCCGCCAGACGATAGGCCTCCTCATTGGTATATTCCTCCGCATTGTGCAAAAGCTCAAACAAGGCCTTCTTTCTCGCAGGAGACTTGGGACGGTAAAGCATAAGCCGCGCCACAGCCGCCCGGGACGCGCTGTAATAATTGTAACCTTCCCCCTGGCCCACCAGAGGGATAAAGCCTGCCGCTTCATCCAGCACTTCTTCGTCCTGCAGCATCCAGGCGATCAGGCACAGCCTGGCAGCAATCCCGGAGGGGCCCATAGATACCTGATGCCAAGGGAAGATACAGGGGGAAAGTACCAGCCCTTTCTTCGGGACTTTCTTTAAAATTTTCTTCAAAATCTGATAACACCGGGAAGCCTCCGCCCGGTTGTCAAAAAACTCCTCCACAGGAAGTTTCCTAGGTTCCGTCACCTTATCATTGCGGAAAGAATAGGAATTACTGTTCTCGTCCTTGACAAGGCTGTAAAAATATTGGTTCACATTTCCCATAAATCCCGGCATGAAACAAGCAGCCAGTTCTAAATCCTCCCAGTCGTTCAAGATTACCTCTTTTACCGCCCGCATCTTTAACCGCTCGTCTTGCAGCGAATGGACAAAATAAGAAGCCGTCATCTTCTGGTGTCTCGACCCATGGGCGATCAGGCGGCGCACTGCTTCCACAGCATTCCCTGCATCATAGAACCCTTTCGCCCACAAAGCACAGCTGATCGCCACAGAATCCTCCGAAAGAAGCTGGGCTTCACAGAAATCCCCGTCCCGCAGGCATTGACCCATCAGCCTAAGCAATTTATCGCTCATCCGCTCCACGCTCTTCTCATTAAAAATACCAATCCAGGTGGCAGCCGCGCGCTTAACCGACGAAAAACGGATCAGATTGTGCTCTTCAATGACCCCGAACAGATGCAGAAACGCCTCCGGGCGTCCGGCGTCCATGGTCTCACAGACCGCCTGTCTCGCTCCCTCCTGAAGCCTTGCCGCCAAAAGGAACTTCCCAAGAAGCTCATACATCTCCTCATTTTTACACATCACGATTCCGCGGATCAGTTCATGGCTTACCATCATCGCGTTCCCCTCTCCAAGCAGAATATCCTTTACCGCCTGACGCGCATCCTCATTTTCCCGGTCAATCTGCGCCGCCAGCATCTCGGCATAAGAAAAATACTCATTTCTTGCATGGTCGAAAATCTCCGGCGTCACATTCCCGGTGAGTACGTCCGCAAGGCTGGCTTTGTAAAAATCCAGCAGCGCATAGGCGCGCAGCAGCCGGATGCTCTGCTCCACGAAGGGGAGATAGCTTTCGGAGCGCAGGCTCCTCCTGTACCATCCCGCCGTCATCTGGTACTGGTTCATAGCATCCAACGCTTCATAAAATTCCTCCCGGCGCGAATCGGGCACACAGACTCTAACCGCACCGGTAAACTCTCCTTTGTAAAGTCCGCTAAGCGTGCCATAAGTTCCTTCTGCCAATAACTTCCGCATATAGCCGCAGGCCTCCAAAGGCATGACCGTACCATAGATTTCCGGCAGCAGCTTCTTCTCCCGCTCGGAAAGATGAGACCCCTTCTCTTTCAGGCCATATACCCATTTTTCACTTATTTTCTTCCTTGACTGATATGTAAATCCTGCCATGACTTTTCCTTTCTCAAAAAGCTGGTTTTTGACGTATTAGATTCCACCGCACAAACTACGTAATTTCCCGAACAGCCATCCTATCCAGATAACATGGTGAGGCGAATCAGCGTGAACACCAGATCTTCCTTCCACAAAATCTCCCCGTCAAGTTCCGTCAATTCTTCCTCCCCGGCGAACACACGGTAAATCCCGTCCTCAAAACACTGAAGCGTATTCTCCACAGCCTTCGCGGGATCTGCAGTTCCCCCGTTATGGACGCCGAAAGACACCTTCCCGCTTAAAGCCTGCCCTGCAATCTCCTCTCTGGTCAGGAAAGGGAGAATCTGTCCTTCGTCTTTTCTGGCATTATAATCTTTTACGCCAAGCTCTGTCAGCGCTGTCAAAAGCTCCCCCAAGGTTTCCGGCCTTTGCCCCACCTCGAAGGGAGTAGGAGCTAACTCCTTACACATCCCCTTGCCCGACTTCTTCATCCTCACATAAATGGTAAATGACATCTTCCTTCCTCCGTCCTTTTGCTATATTATAAAGTATACTCAAGGGTAAACCATAATACAAGACCTTTGGACATATCTTATCACTTGTCTATTCTGCAGCAAGATGGTCTCCTACAACACATGATAATGCGGTTTCTCTTCCCCGTACAGCCAATAGGACAGATATCCCCCAAGAAAAATCCCAAGCGCGCACAGTCCGGAAAAAATAACCATAAACGGCAGACAGATCTGACCAAACAACTGAAACGGCTGATTACTGTAATCCCACACAGCCAGATGTAGCCATTTATTGACGATAATCCCCGTCATAAATTCCATGGCCGTCACAAAAATAATGCACCGCAATATCTGCATCCACAGCGGGTCCTCCCAATGGACCATCTGCCCCTGAACCGTAAAAAAGACCATACAGATCCCGCCAAGCACAAACATAGACCAATGAGAAAATCCACGGAAAAATATTTCAAAAAAGTAGTAGAGACATCCGCCAAGTGTCCATAATAATAGATATTCGCTCAGTTTCTTCATGTAAAAACGCCCTCACTTATGTTATTCATACATAGTGTGGACGTTTTTTGCTCATATTATAGGTGGTAATTTTAAACTCCGATTTTCACTTCCTTTGTGGCAATCTTCGACGAAAAATATTGGTCATGCTCGATAAACAGCATCGTCGGCTGATACTTTAAAATCAGATTCTCCAATTGAATCCGCGTAAACAAATCCACGAAATTCATAGGCTCATCCCAAATATAAAGGTCTGCGCTCTCACACAGGCTTGCCGCCAGAAGCGTCTTCTTTTTCTGCCCGTCGGAAAACTGCGAAAGCGGCTTTTCAAACTGTTTCCTCTCGAACCCCATCTGCCATAACACGGCAAGTAAGGTGGTCATATCGATCCTGCGTTCTTCTGCCAATTCCTTTAGGCCCCCGGTGCGGAAACGGTAGTCTTGGGGGACATAGGAAACCGACAGTCCTCCCTTGACAGCCAATTCCCCACTCATATATTCCCCTTCCCCTACAAGAGTTTTTATCACGCTGGTTTTGCCGCAGCCATTCTTCCCGGAAAGCAGCACCCGTTCCCCCCTTTCCACCGTAAAAGTCACATCCTGGCATACCATCTTGTCCCCATATCCTATGCCAACCTTATCCGCCCAGACATAAGTCCCCTTCTGCCCTCCTTTGGCAAAAAGCTTCAGGTCATGCTCTTTTTCCACGTCTTTTAGAAGGGCTTTCTTCTCCTCAATTTCCCGCAAACATCTTTTTTCCAGATTCTTCTTGCGCTTTTCCATCCGCCTGGCTTTCTCCCCGATATAGCATCTGGTATCTTTCCAACGGTCTTCCTCTATGGGGTTGAACCCAATCTTCGTCTGCTCCACCTTATTCGCCCAATTTGCGGATTCCCTTGCTGATTTTTCCAAACGGCTGATTTCTTTCCTCAGCTTATGGTCTTTTTGTATCTCGAAGTTGTCCCTGTTCTTTTTATTTTCATACCAACTGCTGAAATTCCCTTTGCAGACCTCGATACTGCTGCGATTTATGGCTAAGATATGGTCTACGCATGCGTCCAGCACATCCCGCTCATGAGAAACCAGGATAAAACGCTTTTTGTGCCCCAAATATTTTTTTACGGTTTCCCGTGTCTGTTCATCCAAGTTATTCGTGGGTTCATCTAAAAGCAGGTAACTAATGTCATCAGCGAAGAGAAACGCCAGCATGATGCGAGTCCGTTCCCCCGGGCTTAGATGTTCCCACGGCTGGTATAGAATCCCTTCTTCCATTTCCAGCTCATGCAGCTCCCGGACTACCTTCCATAATTCACAATCTGGATAGCGTTCCATCAAAATATTGACTGCCTGTTCCTCCCCATCGTCCCTTTCTATGATCCCTGGGCAATATCTGACCGGATTCACATTCTGAATCTGCCCACTATACTCATAGTCCCCCTGAAGCAGCCTAAGAAACGTAGTTTTTCCTTTCCCGTTTCCCCCGACAATGCCAAGCCTCCATTCCGTGTCTATACACAAAGATACCTGCTCAAATACAGAATCACTGCTCCCTGGGTAGGAAAAACTTAAATTCTTTACTTCAATCAAAGCCATTTCAGCCCACCCCTCTTTCTACTATGTTTTATCTCTTAAAAATACTCCGGATTCATGAACGGAACCACCAGCGATACCGCCTCGCCCTGTTCATTAAGCCCCCAGTATCCGCTATAAATGCCGTCTCCCATACCGCTGGAAAAGAACGCCAGTTTATGCCCTGTCCCCGGGATCTCCCAATGCAGGAAGTCCCCGCCCTGATTCTGGACCTTGGGATGTTTCTCATAGCTGTCTGCAAAAAGCGCGGCGAAATAGTCGTCGTACTTATTCTTTCCCGGATTCTCACCTTGCCACCGCTCAAAAAATTCCCTGTATTCCGCCTCTGCCTGTAAATCCGCAAAACAGGCAAGCCCGCAGTCCACGCCGAAGAAGGTGAAAACTTTTGGTTTTCCGAAATCCTCCGCCCGGCTTCCCTTAGGCATGGCAATCTCATAGCGGACGGCCGGTTTATCGCTCAAAATAAGCCTCGCCGCCGCTACCCTAATCCCTACAATATCAGAACTGCAGACGGACAGTTCCACAGGATAACTTCCAACCGTGACTTTCCTTTCCAGCACGGTAGAATATTTCGTGCCTAGATAAGCCAGCGGGTCTGCCAATACCACCTCTCCCGTAGGAAAATCGACCTGCCCTGCCGTCACAAGAGTCATCCCGCCGTTTTCCGCAAACAGTCCCTCAAAAAATTCCATCGGATAAGTTTCCTGATTCAAAAACTTGAGGTTTTTTTCAAATGCCGCCTGTGCCGGATGCTTCACAGGCTCCCGGATTTCCTTTCCCGTCCTTGTATCCACAAAATACTTCCCTGTCTTGTCAAAACGGAATTCCAAATCACTTCCTACCGGCATGTAATATACATTTAGTACGGTTGGTTCTATATTTGCCAGGACATTGAAATCCACCACCACCATATTCTCTGCATTGTCTACGTATTCCTGCGTATCCGTGTCGCCAAATGCAATCCATCCGTTCCCATGCTCGCTGTCCTCCCGAAACAGCCACTTGAGTTTTGATGCGCCGTTTAAAATAGACTTGCTGACAATGCTGCCGCCGGCTCCCTTGATATACTCTTTAAACTCTGCTTTCTTTTCTGCCGCTTTCTTTGATTCTTTCCCTTTCTTTTTGCTAAATAATCCCATAATGTTTTCCTTCCTTTCTTTTTGTTTCTTTTTCTGCTAAGCCCATAGGTTTATGCTCATACGGCACAGATTCTGCCTGGCATATAAAAAAGCGCAAAAAAACCGCAACAAACATATTCATGCCTGATGCGGTATAACTCTAATAAATATAAGTTGCAAAAAAGCAGCCCACATTCAATAATATGCACAGACACATAAGACCTACCGGCTTATAACTGTGCGTCTCATGCTATAAACGGATACGTCTATTATACATATTGGATTTTGAATGTAAATTCTGCTTCATTTCACTTATTCTCCTTAAATTTTCTTTAATCTTAGCACCTGTATGCTTCTTTGTCAATCCATCTTCTTTATTTAATGAAAAAATCGGGAGCCTACATCCCTGAAGGGCAATTAACTTCCACACTCAATCACGATGAAAGGTATCGTCATCTCATCCTCCGTAAGCCCTGCATGTACCCCAACCAAAGCGTCCGCCTCTTCCCTCATATTGAATACCGCCAAATCGTCTACCGCCACAGCCAGATAATCTCCCAGCATATTCCTGAAATCCGGATGCTCCTCCCCGGTTCCGAATATCTGACGTTCTAAGACCTCATCCTTCGACCACAGCAAAAATTTTTCTCCAAACTCCTTGCGAAATTCACGCACAAACTGTTCCTTTTTCTCTTCACTTACAAACAGATTCAAAGCCCTCGGTTCTATGGAAGGCATACGTACCAGACACTCCATAATCTTAGGATAATCCATAATCGCCACACATTCTGAATCCATATGCCCATGGTCAGCCGTCACAATCACCAGCGTATCCTCTAACTCTGCACACAGCCTCCTGGTTTGTTCTTCCAATTCCCTTACGGTCTTCCTCGCCTCTGCCCCATAACAACCCTTCTCATGCATGGTGAAATCCGGCTCAGCCCAATAACTATAGATGTATTTCTTTCCCGGTCTTTCACATAACTCCTTTACTTGCCCGCAGATTTCCGCAAACTCCTTGGGAAATGGCTCCGCAAAGGGCGTTACTTCATAAGCCTGCCCTCCCTTTGCACGAATTTTTGACACCACGCTCTCATAGCCGCAAAAAGTCCTGGCTACATGGAAGTCAGAGGCAGGAACCTTCGTTCCTGCCTCCGTATTCAAAAAAACCGTAACATTTTTTTCAATTTGGGGAAAATAGCAATCTAGGGCTCTATGGCCTCCAATCCCCGTCTTCCTTCTTCCCGGATGCCAAATTCTTGAAGAACCGAATTGGCTAAATTGGCAATACAATGGTTATAATCCGGAAACTTCACCTTCATAACCGTCAATCCTCTTTTAAAAGGCTTGAAAAGTCATGGTAATAGCGTTCCCGTTCCTGGGGCGTAAGCCTTGCCAGCTCCCCAAGGCGCTCAATACTGATATACCCCGCCGAGAACAGAAGCTCTGTAAAATCCTTCTTGGAGAAACCGTATTCCTTCTCCCACTGACAGATTTTCTTCATCCCGTAATAATAACAGGTAAAATATCCCTGCATATTCTGATGAGCGCGCACCTGGCTTCTTGCCGTCCCCCGGTCGAATCCAAGCTCCTTCTCATAGGTCTTAACCGCCTCCTCTAAGGTAGCCCCATGATAGAACAGCATCAAATCCACATAAATCCTGACCGAAGCATGGTGGCGGCGGTACGCTACAAACAATGGGAAGAACGGGTCTTCCCCGTATATGAACTCAAAGGCGCGCTCCGTACGCAGGCACGTACCCTCCAGAACCGGGACGAGTTTCGCCCCAATCTTCACCGTCTCCGGCCTTGAATCAATCGCAGCCCGAACATACTGGACATGATGCCCCGGGTATGCTTCATGCAATGCATTGAGCTTAATCCACCCGTCCGTCACATTCTGATAGTTATAATTGTTGAGGAACATCTGCCCCCTAATGGGACGTACGGTAAAGTCCCCGCCTTCATAGCCTCCCCATGGGTAAGAATCCTTGCAGCTATCGGAAATTTCCACGCAGAGACAGCTCTCATCCTCCGGCAGGTTCACGTATTCATGGGCCAGCGCACGGGTTCTCTTTAAATATTCATTGGCTCTTTCAAACATTTCCTCCGGGCTTTGGCACGGTCCTTCGTACTTGAACAGAATCTCATTGACTTCTTCCATAGTCTTAGGCTCAGGCTCCGGGATGTTAAGCTTCTTAGCAATCGCAAATACTTCCGCCCGTGTCTTCTCAATCTCTTCCTTATGCCAGGCAAGGAGCTCATCCAGAGAAACGCCCAGCCGCTTGGATAGCAGTGTGCGGTACTCTTCTTCCTCCATCTTTACGGTAATGCTAAGGTCATCCTCCTCAGGCTCTTTATTACACTCGGTACACAAAAAGCCGCAGGGAGCCTCTCCCTCTATGTAGCCGCACGTTCTATGGTAGCGATACAGAAATTATATCAAACATATGTTCGGCTGTCAAGACAAGCGGTTAAGGTGAAGGTGGAAGATAAATCCAAGTTGTTTCCAACTT
>OFGE01001672.1_pt1 | contig 18581 bp, 22 predicted proteins | sample 1521681 | NCBI WGS metagenome assembly OFGE01 (sample SAMEA3504093, study PRJEB24116) | mouse gut metagenome | biome: mouse gut; feature: mouse-associated habitat; material: faeces | place: Denmark | collected 2011
CAATTATAGAGGGATTCAGGAGATTAGAAAATCCGCAGGAATATTTGGCGCTTACAAAATAGGAACACAAATTTGCTTCCTCTTCTCCATATTCTCCCGCAATCGCCTTTAACACATTCCCGCACAGCACTTTCATCCCGGGCAGATCCATATCCCGGACGATTTCCTGCAGTCGGAGGGCATCTTTTTGTTCCGGATGTTCCTCGGCAAAAGGCTTTTTCAAACAAAAATGTACGATCAGATCGGTAAGAACAATCTCACAGATATTTTCCGTCAAATCCTCATACATGGGATCGTATCCGAACAGCTGCCGCAGCACGGCATCTTTTGGCATTTTCGTCAAAAAAACCTGTTCCAGGCGTATGCAGGAAAGAAATTCAGGCATTCCCCGTGTAAACAAATCCGAAAGGCAGCGGTTTCCATAAGCGCAAAACTGCGGCATCAGTGCATGATAAAGCGAGAGTGCATGTTTTACCTTTTCTTTTACGCCAAGCAGCCCCGTCTCATACGCTTCCCATACGTCAGTTCAGAGACATTTTGTCAAGTGTGTTTGTAAAATTATATTGCTTTAAGCCCTATAATTCTGACAGATTATATTTGATACATCAATCATTCAAGGTTATTTCTTTCAAATATTTGTCTTGTCAAAAACTTTTTCGCTCTATATTTTAGCTTTCCGTTATAATATTACACCCCGCCAGTTTATGTAAATTTTTCATTTATTCGATTATGCTAAAACATTCATTTCATATCAACATTTAGAGATCATAAATAGTAAACTTATAACTACTATTTTTCTGCTTTTCTAAAAGAAATCCAATCTTCCATATAATTGACTGTTTCTTCTCTTTGTTCCTCAATTTTCTCATTATATGCAGACAAATGTACCTCTTCCCGTTTTGAATATTTATCTATTGAATCTCCAACATACACTGGTTCATATCGTATTTGTTTCGTTCTATATAATTTTTCGCTAAATGATACTACTTCAAACGCATCCGGTTTATAACACACGATATTATTTCCTTTAGATTGCACGCTCTTATACCACAAACCATTATCATTAATTTTTTGTAGTATTTCTGATAGAAAATTTGTAATATTATATCTATTTTGATTATTTCCATACACTGGCTGTGTAAGAATGTCAATCCAAGTCTCCATTTCGAAATCATTAGTAATTGCATTTAAATCAATAAGATTTATTCCTTTTTTACACCTGAAAACACCAATACTACATAACTGCCCCACTTGTAAATGAACTTCCGCCATACAAGTTTCTATCCTGTCTGCTAAATATAAATATGATATTCCCGCCTTATTAAATCTTCCAACTGATGACAATAATGGGGGTGGTGCTATTATTTCATTTCCATAATAAGGTAAAACAAACTCTTCATTTAAATCATCATCAGCTCCATACTCTAGCATATTTCCTACACGTGCTCTATAAAACCTTTGTCCCTTTCTTATCTTTTTTGTTGGAAATTGTTTTTTCATAAAATAGTCCCAATATTCATCAAATAATTCGCTTGGATTTTTACTCATAAAATCTTGCTCAACAATTTTCTTAATTTCACACCCTGCATAATACTTTTCAAGATATGCAGGATCTCTAATTGCATATTTACTGTAAGCTTTTGCCAATAATAATGCTTTTTCTATCTTTTCATCTAACCTTGACATTTTGTATCTCCAATCAAAATTAATAAAACGCAACTAATATTACCATTATGCAAACTATATAGATTGATTTATATATTCAACTGATTTCCACCACCTTATACTTCCTCGTTCTAAATAACTCAAGAATCAGGTTTTCAAAAGTCAATTTATCCTTTCGTCCATTAGAAGATTCGCTATATGAATACTTAATATCCACTTCCTCTTTTTCAAAATGCATCACCATATCTAGCATGGTATTATTTTCATTGTATGTACAAAATACGATATTATTTAGAACTTCAATTGATTTATTGGAACCAAATAATTCTAAACGTTCTAAGAATCTATGAAATATTTTTTCGTATGCTTTAGTTTCTAATAGATTCATTTTCAAATCATACACATATCCCAGAAGCATATTATGATTTGAAATTTCTGACGAATTGATATCTCGATTAACCGAAAATCCTTTTTCTTCCAAATAATTTGCTGCTTTATCTTCATATCCTCTAGGAATTGTGATAATAAAAGTAGATGGCATATGAATTGAGGCAAGAATTCTATTCTCTCTTGCAAACGCTGTAATACAATCATTGTACTTTTTTAAGTTATCATATAAATTCTCGTTTAATTCAACTCCAATATCTGCAAATTGAATAGGGCACCCCTCTCGGTGATATTCAAAATATTTATCACCAGTTGAATTGATTCTTTTGACTTTGATTCCCTCAAAGGCCAAGAACTCCTCAACCGCTTTCGCAGACATCTCAATCAGCGGACGAATTACTTTTATTCCTACAGGAAGTTTTATTCCCATCTCTGTACCAAAATAACCATTACACATTAAAGAATCTTTTGCATGTCCATCTTGGATAAATTGCTTAATCCTCGCAATAGTAGTTCTATCATTAAAATTATCCCCAATACAAAGCCAACCATATTGACCACTACTCAAATACTCCAATAAAATTTTATACATTTGCCTTTTACAAAGCAAACAAGGTCTTCCTGCTGTATACCCATTAATCGCTTCACAAAATTCTTTTGTATATTTTTTAAGAATTAAAGATATCCCATATTCATTGCAAATTCTTTTAGCTTCTTCTGTTGGTATTTCAGAACTCCAATCATGAACAAAATGAATAGCAGTAACATCAATTCCATTTTTCTTAAGTAAAACAACCGATGCAATACTATCCTTTCCACCAGATAACATCGCAATCACTTTCGGATTATTTGAATTTATTATATTGCTATATTCTCCCATATTCACCAATCCTCTTATGCAATAAAATCTATAACCTGGTTACATAAAGATTCAAAATTTAGCTCAATATTATCAGTATTGATTTCAATAACTTTTTGTCCAAAAGTAAACTCTTGAATTCCTTGCTGAATTCTCTCTACATCATCTTTTGTTATTAATGGATGAAACTCGCTTATACCATCTATAACAGGATACTGATTTAAAGTATATAACGCTTGATGCCTGTTACCACTACGTATTCTATCATTATATCTTTTTGCCAATATGTCATAATCAGCGACACAACATATACACCTTATTTCAACAATAACCTCTGTATTTTCCAAAATATCTCTTATATTATCAAAATGTTTAAAATTATTATCTACAATCAAATCCTTATTTTGCACTACATATTTTTTTATGGTTTCATGCATCATTTTCTCACCCATTATACTAAGTTTCTTTTTTTCTGCATGATTCGTGAATCCATATTTCTCAAATAGTTCTATTTTAAAGCCATCTTTTGATATCACATCAATTCCTAGTTCTTTTCCCACAGCTTTAGCAATCGAACTTTTTCCACTTGCAGGTGCACCTGTCAAAATAATTAATCTCATATCTATCCTCACACATTTATTTCCATTCCATCGTATGACACCACAAACCCTAATGCCTTACCGACTTCAAATGCCTTATCATAGTTTGCAAGACCATTATGCGAAATATGGTTTGCAATAATCTTGGTGTCTTTATCAATACACCTTTCTATTCTAAGTCTGTCACACATTTTCTGCATTCTTTCAAAGTTCATATGTCCTGGATACTCAATATGCTTAATTCCCTCTGTGCAATCTAAAGATACCGCATCAAAATATATTTTATTTGTCCTGAAGAAACTCCACACATTTTCTTCAAAATAATCCGTATCATGTCCGTACAAGAATGTGTGTCCATCGTTCTGAATTACATATACAAAAGGTTCTTCAGTATTATGTACTGCTGGTATAGCCGTTACTTCATATTCTCCAAGTACCTTAACCTGTTCAAATGGTTTAATTGAGCAAAACAAGACACTATTATCCTTTGTCACATAACCATCTTCTCTTGGTTTTAATACAGCATTCACTCCCATTCCTCCATACACACTTAATGCCGAAGTCCCAGGATTTAAATTTGCTCTGCTTCTTCTTCTCGCCCGTAAGTCCTCCAAATATAAATGATCATCATGAGAATGAGTTATAAAGCATACTTGAATATCAGCAAGTTGAATATTATATTTTAGCGAGTGTAAAAAGGTATCTGGTCCAAAGTCAAGTAATAATTTTCTATCTATCAACGCCTGCGATCTAGTTCTGATATTTCTTCCTTTATGAATTCTTGCATATTGGCACACTTCACAATGGCAAAAGACAGCCGGAATGCCTTCAGCAGCTCCTGTTCCTAAATATTTTACAATCAAATTTCCTTCTCCTTAATTCTCATATCATGTGCCTCATTTGAAAGACTTGTCCTTAAAGCCTTTGCACAGTAGAATGGAATAAATCCTTCTTGTTTATTTAGAACTTCTAATCTGTAAAAAAAATCCACAACATCATTTGTAGAAGGCACACCACAATCTATTGAATTGCCTTTATCTAAATGCAAAACATTCGCACTAATCACAACTCCATCCTTAACAAGTCCCATACATTTTTCCAATGTATCTTCAACGCTTTCCAATCCAAATACTAAATTCGTCCAAACATTCCCTTTTCCAAATATTTCAATTGCATACTTTAATCTATCAATAAAAAATTGATATCCCAAATCTGCCTTTCCCGGACAATACATTTCAAAGCCTGCTTCCGTTATCGCTTCGAGATTGAAAACCACCTTCCCAACACCAGCTTTTTTCAACTCATCTATTAACTTCATATTATATGGAGGTGAAATAACAACAACCACACCTTCTTCTGAAATATCACTTACTAATGGCGTAATTCTTTTTGTTATCTCTGCAAAAATTTTCGACTCAAAATCTAAGTTAGTATTATCCAAATTTCCAGCTATTAAAATTACATGAGCATGTTCTTTATAACAATCCGCTTTTTTTGCTGTCAAAACGGCTTCTTCTAAATTATTTAAATACTGTTCACGAACATGATACCACTCATTATTATCTTTTGATATTTTGTAAGCAGACAAATCTTCTTTCTTAACAAAATTATTAATGCCGCAAAATCTACATCCTTTAGATATAGCACATCCCTTCCAAGGTATTATGTTCATCTCGTCAAGTCCACAGGCTGAAACGTATTTTTTAACAATTTCTCCGTTAGATATTGTCTTCATATAGTAATCTGGTTCTTCCACAAAATGAATTTCTACGTTTTCAATTTTTTTATCATCAACTAACGCAATCAGATTTCCAACGCCATCCACATCCAAATATATAGGTGTGCTTGTAGGATTGCTTGCTACGCAAGATACTACTACTGTATATGCATCCTTAGTGTTTTTTATTATCAGCTCTTGCGGCCTTGAATTTGTTGCATTTAACGGCATATTATATACTAAGTTCTGCCCCTTAGCCCTTTCTGAAACAGATACTTGTATTGACTTTTCCGAGAACTCAATTCCTCGGCTCAATACCATTGCTTTCAAATATGTTTCTTCTTCAATTTTATATTTATCAATTACAAGTGACATCCTTTAATCTCCTTTTGTCATTTCACCCAAAAAGGTGATTCCCCATCTTATATGGAATATTGGAAATACCATTTGATACATCATTGCATAAAATAACATGGTAATATCTTTCTTGACTATCGATGCACTAATCAATAAAATATATCCTATTGCAGCATGCCAAAACAGACAGGATAACAAAATAACAATCACCCAGTTCAACATCCATGAAAAATGATAGCTTAATCCATGAATAATGACCTTATTCTTATATTCCTTTCTATCTTTAACCGTTTTTAATATTGTAGAATAGCCTACAGCCCAGCGAGAGCGTTGTTTCCATAATCCAGCAAATTTACTATTGGGTTGTTCCTCTCCTAAAACAGTAGGTATCACATACTTTTTATTTTTATTGATATTGACATATAACCCTAAAGCTAAATCATCCAAAAAGGTATCCAATTCTATAAGTTTTCCTCTGAAAGATTCGCCCTTTATAAAAAATACTTGTCCCGGAACCGATATTCCAACACCAAGCTTCCACAACAATGGGCGAATAATATTATGAGAAAGAAGTTTATCTACCGCCACCATATTTGAAATAAATCCCTTTTGTCGTTTTGCTCTGATACGTCCCCAGCCAATCTCATAATCATCATTTATCATTATATACACAAAATCTAACAACTCTTTAATATTTCCAGTAATATCATTATCAATGCTTAAATAGTATTTTGAATCGTCTTTTTCCATCAAGCTAATAAGCCTTCTGTATTTTGTGCCTCCCATTTCCATAAATTCAATATCATATTTTTTGTCCTTTATCTCAAAATAGTTTTCACAGCAAATAACTACTTTGAATTTATTACCATATTGTTCACAAAATGCACTTGATATTCTATCTAATTCATTGGTAAAACCCTCTGTACTTCTTGTATAAGTGACTAAACATACCTCTTTCATTTCATCATTCCTCAATATAGCCATATATCCTTTCTTGCTTCCACTACATACGATGTATTGCATTTGTTTTCATCTAGTCCGAGTAAGTTTAGCAAATTAAACACTTCACTATTTATTTGCTCTCTGTTAACTTCTTTCCCCAAACTATCTTGTATAAGAAATATACCCATCGGCAATATCAGCAATTGATTGAAACGCCAAATATTATCTGTAACATTAATAAGCCCTTGTGGATTAATTCTACTCAAATAATCCCTAAAAATTGCTACTGGATACAAATATACTCTTTCATTCATTTTACTGATTAAGTTCACAAATTTTATCGCAGCAATTTCTCCGGACATCCCACAAATCTGATTTATTGTTTCTTTCTTCCCTTTTTCTCCACCATACTGTTTACAATTCAACGTCAGCATATCTTTAGCTTTAATATAAAAATGTGCCTTTCTTGAAAACGGCCAAGCGTCTATTCGCTTTTTAGAAATATTTGCATCGACTTCAAATATAATATCCGTTTCTAAATTCATTTCTTTCTTTAAGAAAGCAAATACAATAGAAAACAAATTAGACAGCTCATACATTTGGAGTTTCTCAACCAACAATGTTTTATTTAAAGCCTGTGCAGATAACAAATAATACAAATCATTAATATCTTTCATAAACGCATGCTCATGTTTAAACAAATGAGATACTGTTATGCAAATCAAATCCTCCAGTTCAATCGTTCCTTCTTTATTACATTGAATTATTCCTGTTCTTCCTAATGGAAAACCGCCCATATTTACGTCCACTACGACTTGATATTTATTTTGCAATATTTTTTCCAAATGAATATGACCTGTAAGTACTTCCTTTCCATCCATATTCAAAACGCTCTTAAATGAAAAAGGAACTGAACCTCCAACCACTAATTTAAACTTGCGTTCATTTATTAGATATGATATAAACCTAAATGCATCTTCAAATTCTGCTGCCAAATAATCAAAATCCATATGAGTTCTATAACAGCCAGACGGATAGTATTGATTTGTCTTTCCTCCTTTTACAGCATCTATTCTTAATCCATTTCTAGTAATATATTTATCGATAATCTTAATCTCTTGAATTAAACAAATATTTTGTACTTATGTATAAGGCTTGTTTCTTTAAAAATCAAGCCCTTTTTTATTGCAAAAAAATCTTTTAAAAAGTGCTTGACGTGTCGTCTTTTCAGAGTTAAGATACACACACCTTAAGGGAAGAACAAAGAAAAACGGAAGCAAGAAAGGCGGTAAAAATGGCTGAATTAAAGAAAATTGAAAATACAATGTTTAAAGAATATTATGAAGGACTGAACGGCTCCCGCCGTGTAACCTGTATTTTGGATAATAATTGCGTGCGGTATATGGTTATAGAAAACGGGAAACGTAAAAGCCGCCGGGAATACGGAAACGAACCGAGCGCAAAAGACCGTTGTTTCAAAAATGCCGTTAAGGCTCTGAATAAATAAAGGGGGATTTTATTATGAAGTTGAATAAAGAAAAGTTTTTAAAGACGGAAGTAGGGGCGGAGCTTAAGTGCTGTATTATATCCTGGGATAAAGCCCTGGACTCCTGCCGGGTAAATGAATATTATACCGAAGAATACAAGCGCGAGCGCAAGGTTGCCGATTGGTGCCAGGCTCAATGGGAAGTATATAAAATGGTTCTCCTGCAGTTCTTCGGTATCGAATACAATTTTACCCGGACGGACTCTTACTTCGGCCTTGTAACCGAAGACGAGGAAAACTGGTTATTCAAAATTGAACGGGCGGCGGCGTAGCTGCTGCCCTGGCACTAAACCACCGACGGCCGGTCCAAAGCCCGGCGGGAAGAAGTAAGCAAGCTCCCCGGCTTGCGGGATGGGTGCCATGTATAAATCGGACTTCCCGGTCTGAATGTCGTCTAACAAGTTTTACTGATTTTTAATGTGAAAATCTTATAGCCGCCTGGGGAAACGGTGCAACTTGTAAATCTCGTAGGCTCCGCGCCTGGCGCGTGGAAGAAAGGTAATAGGTGATGTGTAGCCGTGCTCTGCAGGCTCTACCCTTCGGGCCATATCGAAGGGCGACCGGGAAGTCTTTTATATAAAAATTTGTTGCGACGTCGCAACAAAAAGGAAGTGTAAGAAGTGAAGAAAAAGAAGGAATACCCAGAAACGCGGGAATTAAATTTAATGTTTGCTAAAGCTGGATCCGGCTCTATAAGCTGCCGGGTCACTATTCCTAAACCCTGGGCGGATGCCCTGGGTGCAAGTCCAGACGACCGTTCCGTCGTTGCCGTGTTCGATGGCGAAAAAATCATAATTTCTAAGAAAAAATAAGCCCCAAACTGCAAAGCTGCAGCGGGGCTTATCCTGCGTCCTGGGGCCTGGGTTTTACCCCCTTAGACCCCCTCCTGGCGCACATCATACTACACCCTTTTTAATCAGTCAAGCGGTATTTTTAAAGTTTCTCAAGGATGGAAGGGTGCGCCCATCCCTGGCGTACTCCGCCCGGTTTTGCTGCAAGCCCGATATAATATTTATATGTCGCGCTGCTTACCAGGCCTACGACGTACATCGTCGCTCCGTTCTTGGTGATCGCTCCGCCGGTGCCGTTCCCGTTGCCGTAAAATGTGCCGGTAACTTTTACCTTGTCCCCTACGGCGTAGGAAGTGGCCGCGCCGCTGGTTCCTGCTCCTTCGGCTACGACATAGGCTGCGGAAACAAAGCCGTACTTCCCGGCCCTGTTTTTAATGTAGTACCACTTGGAACCGTCGGCCGCCTTAAGCTCGTCGCAGATGCCGATCTCCTCTCCATCTGAAAGGGGGCTAAAGCTGCATTCGTCGTAGTCCTTCCCGGCCCAGGTCCTTACCTTCAACACGGTAGTTGTCCGGCCGGTCCACTTCGTTTCTCTGCTCAAGCTGCCGCCGCTGCTTCCGGATCCGTTGCTTCCGCTGGTGCCTGCTGCCGGTTCCTGCGCCGTGGCCTTCTTGGCGTAATTGGGGCAAATGAAGCCCCGGATATATCTGCCGTTGACCTGCAGGTCTCTGCGGCCTACGATCCCGCCGCTCATATTCCCTTCTATAACCTTTATCGTGCTGCCGATTACTGCCTCAACCATGCCGACGTGCTCCGGCGCTCCCTGGTTGTCTGTGGTGGCGTAGTTTGGGCCGTCATCCCAGTCGTATAAAACCTCGTCGCCCAGCTTCGGTATATAAGCGTCGTTTTCCTGCCAGATGCCCATTCGCTTCGCCGCCTCAATCAAATAATAGCAGGAACACTCTACCGGTATAATATCCGTGAAGCCTGCTTTAATCGCTGCCGCGCTGGTCGTGGTGGCGCAGTATGCGTCCGTGTATGATACTTTGTACCCCCTGGGGCGCGGCGTGTGTTCGTTGTATGTATCAATGATCGGGGCGTGGCTCCGGTCGGAACGCTTAAGCCCGATCCAGCCCTGCATAATGCTTACGACCTTTTGTCTTGCCTGCGTCTCTGTCATTCCCTTGCTGCCTCCTTCCTGTGCCCGTTTATAAAGTTTCTCGTACTCCTCCCCGTAACTGGCCCGCTTAACCTGGGCCGCGTTGCTCTGGTCTGCCGGTCTTTCAAATTTAAGCAGTACCGCGTCGGAAGCCTCCCGTATGCTTGCCGCCGTCTTAAGTACCTTAAGAACAGCCGGGAAGCTCTCGGAAAGTTCCTTGTAAATAAATTCTTTCTGTGTCTCCAGGTCGCCTATGGACTTTCCCTTGCTTCGGTGGTACTCAAGCATAGCCTGTTTCCTGCTCCAATAGGTACATTGATGAAGGCCGTAGCCTGCGCCATCGTGTACGAAGTTTTTATAACTCCCGGAGTCTACTGCTGCCGTGTAGCTCTCGTCTGTGAAGCCGAGCTTTTTCTCGTAACTGTTCTGCAGGTTCTTCGGGTTCATGCCGCTCTCCGCGTAAATGTTACCCATAAGACCAAAAATACCAAAATCGCAAAGGCCCCGCGCCTTATAGAAGTCGTAAAAGCCCTGCTCTATGTCTCCCCACTTAATTGCCATATCTGTCCTCCTGCTCAAAAAGGAAAAGGGCGGCAAGCTGCCGCCCTCGTTTTGTGTACTGTGGATCTCCGCTCTTACTCCTCAGATTCCTCCACCTCGATGCCGATCTCCGCCTCGGTGTTGGCCGCGTCGGTCAAGCCTTCGCCGATAATGTAGGCCACAACGGAAGCTCCGGCCATAATAAGCGCCGTTACCTGCGTCGCGGTGTTTTCGGTTCCGCCCGTGGCTAAAATCATCATCGAAGTGAAAGAAGCCACCGCCGTCCAAAATTTCCGGCTTGTAAGTTTCCTTGTCCAGTTAATGTGTTTCATGGTGTTACCTCCTCTTATAATTTTTTTTGCGCCGGTGCTGCTCTGCAATCCGGCGCGGTTTACTTGTGCGCCTCCTGGTTTATGTGCTTTTCGATCTTGTCAATGGCCGCCGTTACCGGGCCGTTGCAGCCCTGCTCCTTAAGCCCCTGCAGGCAAGCTAAAACTCCGTAAGTCAAAAGGCACATTTCTTCCTTCATGGCCTTTATGTCCTCGTCCTGCTTGTTCTGCCTCTGGTACCAGCGGTAAGCTGCGAAAAGCGCGCCCAATAACGCCGATACGGCCCCAATAAAAGCGGCGGCCGTTATAATTGTTTGGGCGTCTACGTACATCCGGTTTCACCTCCTTCCTGGGGAATAATTAAAGGGCCCGCACGGCCGCGCTGGCGGCCCCACAAGCCCTCTAAAAGCTGCAAGGGTTGATTTATATCTCTATCCCTATATCGCGGCGTATTCCGGCCGCCAGGTTTATTCTATCAACGCAGGGAAGGCTCCCGGCCTCCTCGGCGCTAATATGCTGCATAAGAAGTAAGAAAAGCTCGTCAATCACTCCGGACTGGATCCGTATGATGGCGTTTTGCTGCTCTACTACCTTAAGCGGATCAATATCTCTATTCGCCATAAGCCTCCCCCGTGATCTCCTGGTAGTCTGCTTCGGTGATGGTACCTCTTGCCACCCGCTCCTCGATCTGCTCCTTCGTTACCCTACCCGCTGCGTAAAGCCTCTTAAGGCTGCCTACTAAAATGTTCGCCATTATAAAAGCCCTCCTTCCATAAGCTGCATTGTGTACTCGTCAATAGCCGCCGTCACTGCCTCGTCCGTCCGGATCTCCTCAATGCTTTTAAGCATTGCGTATTCGCTCTCGGTGATCTCCCGGCTCTCGCATACGTAGTCTGTATATGCTGCCATGCCGTCACGCTCCGGGTGCTCCTCCTGCTGAATGTTCCGGCGCTGAATATACAAGTTAGGCGCTACAAGCTGCAGCTCCTGCGGCCGGTGCTCGCTTCTTTCCTCTGTCCATTGCTTCATGGTTCTGCCTCCTATCTAATTTTGAAATTATTTGTTTAAGCCGTTTCAAGCGTATAATATAAGGCTTTATATGTTCCCGGTAGCACTCGTAAGAGTCCGTATGGGTAAACCAGCCCATATAGCTCAAAATGGCTTTTATATGTTTGGTAAAGTAGCCGCGCATGGCCTCTCTTACCTTGTGCATCTTTCTGGCCAGCCTAGTAGCTGCAAGCATAACGCGCCTCCGGATCGTGGTCCTGTCCCGGAAGAAAAGGAAGCCCATATAATCAAGGGCCCGCCCTATGACCTTCCTGTTACGCTTTACAAAATGAAATTTGCAAACCTGGTAAGTATTTTTCAATTTAAGCCGGAACCGGCGGCCGATAAATTTCCGGATTTCTATTATTGCCTGGTGTAGCTTCTTTTTCGCGTTGTCAAATATAACCATATCGTCCATGTAACGCTCATATTTTTTAAGCCCTAAGACCTCCGTTATGAAGCGATCTAAGGGCTCAAGTAAATAATTTGCCAGCCACTGGGAAATATAGAAGCCTAAAGGAATACCCTTTTTAAACTCCTGCAGGCAAAGCTGAATAAAATATAAAAACCACTCATCCTTAATCCGGATCCGAAGCTCCCGCATAAGAATATTTAAGCGGATGCTATCGTAAAAATGGCGGATGTCAATCTTTGCGAAGTTTCGTATACCTTCTCCGCTCTTAAGCCAGCGTAAAAGCTGCTTCTTTCCGTAGTGTCCGCCGCGCTTCGGAAAACTCCCGCAAGAATACGGGTAGGCCGTGGCCATTATGATAGGCTCCAAAACAAGCACTATTATGTGGTGTAGCCACTGCTCGTGTATCTCTGGCATATAAATTTTTCGACGCTTCCCGTGTTCCTCTATGATCTTCGGGGTGTGCTTCCTGGGTTTAAATGCCAGCTCCGGGTGCTCAACTGGGACGCCCGGTGGTTTTGTGTTCTCAATCATAAGCCGCATCGCTGCGACCTCGTTGTCAAGATCGGCGTCTATCGCCTGTATTTCTTTCCGCTTAGTTTTGCCTTTACGTAAGTTTTTGTATGCCTTCCGGATCGTCTCCTCCTCAAGCATACGGCGATACAAATATTTGTATTGTTTAGCGCCTTTTTCTGGTGGGGCGGCGGCGTCTTTTGCCTTCCGCCACAGCTCTTTCCTCCGCATAAACAAACTCCTATAAGAATATTTTTTCTTCTATCCTCTACGGACGGCAGGTGCGACCACTTTACCGCCCGTCCTGTATCAAGTTAATTTACCACTTACCTCTCCAATAATGGCGGTTAAGACGTATTTCAACGCCCAGGGGCGTAGGAAGAAAACCGGCTTTAGGTTTATTCTCCGTAGGTGGATAGAATAAGGCAGCCCCGATGTTCCAGTTCGCGTTCCCGGCGGTGTTGTTCCAATTACGCGCGCGCGGGCCTCCATTCCGGCCGTTGTTGCAATTACCGAAGCGAAGGGCGACCGCCGAGATCGTCGCCTGGCTGGCGTGCCTATAAAGTCCGTCGCATCCTCCGGTAGAAGTCGATCCCTTATAGGGTGCCACCGGTATGGAACCATAACCGGGCACCGTCTGATAACGGTGCGGGTAGTTCCAGCCGTTACTCTCCGGCCGGTTTTCTACATTTATCCCGGTATCTGAATAGGCCGCCCCGGTAACATCGTAACTGTAATTTTTGCTTACCTTAACCCGGCCGTTTACCACTACTTCGTAGGGATCGCGCATCCACTGGTTATAGCTACCCAGTACAATACTGTGAAAAATCTTATTAAGGCTCTGCCCGTCTGATGTTCCGTAAAACTGGCCGCCGCCCACCACGGCGTTTTTCTTTACTCCGTAAGTCGGATCTAAGCTGGCGTCGTAGCCGCTCATATTTCCGCACCCGTATGCCGTCTGCAGCTCCGTGGTCTTTGCGAACATAATAAGCAAATCAATAATTGTCTCTACGATTGGCCCGCCTAAAAATTTCGCCCTGCTGCCGAAGGCGTCTATTGCTGTTTTCTGCGTGGCCGTATTCTTGCTGTAATCCGGCTGTACGCCGGAAATACTACGCATCTTATCCGCTACAATGGAACCATAGAACATGGGAAGCCATACGCCCTCAAGCTCTTTATTATCCGGATCCAGGAAGCCTACGGGCTCGAAGCCGTCCGCCTTCTCAAACCGGAAAAGGACGTAACGGTCGTCGCCTGCCATATACTCCCTCTTGTAAATTTTCATCAACCAGGAAAAAGCGCCGCCGTTGTAACTGGTGCTCGCAACGTCTGAGGCGCTTCCGTCCTCTTTCTTCGTGTAGTCGTTCTCATCCAGCCTGTAATCCGGGGTACCGTCTGCCTTTACCATGTAGGGCTTATTTGCCTTAAGAAGCGGGAAGCCTGCCCACCCGTTAAGGCTGAACCCTCCGCCCATCGTTACGGTAAGCGGCGCGTAATCCTTGTTTAATCCGATGTACTCGATCCGGCTGCCGGGTGATAAAATATTACAATGTTCAATGAAGCCGTAGACCGCCTCGGTCTTAAGAAGGCTTAAAACCTCCTCCAGCGTGTCCTGCTGCGCGATGTTTACTCTGTTTCCCATTACTCCTCTACCTCCTCACTTAATTCTTCGTAGTATAATTTTCCGTTATCAATGCCGAGTTTATATTTCAGCTTCGTGGTATCGTCCCGTATAATATGGGCGTCTTTTGCAAGAAGCGCGGCCCCGGCCGTATTGATGGTTACGTTTAAGGAATTGTCAACGGTTGCAAAATAATCCTGTATAATCTGCGCCGGATTATAACCGTTGTAAGGCGGCATAAAGTCGCCGTTTTCTCCTGCGGTAACTGTTACGCTGTAAAGAACCTCGGCGGCGTCCGATTCTCCGGCGGGCTTCGCGTATAAGCCCATTTCGTTAATATAATAGCCCTGGTTTACCAGTGTTTCCTTTGTGATCGGATCCTGGTTGGTAATAAGCGCCGTTACCTTTACGCTGTGATCAGAATAGACGTCAATGTCTGAAAGGGTGTAACTGTTTTTCGGTTCCTTCAGCTCCGTCCTGGCCTGCAAGGCTGCCAGCTTCTTTTCCGCCTCGGTATATATCCCGCTGCCGGTTGCGATCCGGGTAAACTCTATTTTAATTTCCCCGGCCTGGGCCCTGGTAAGAAGCCGCGCGCCTCCGTTCGTCATGACCGCATTATTGAATGGTTGTGGCATCGTCTTGTCCTCCTTCTTTTATTGTGGTTTTCTGTATATTACTACTTATCGCCGTTCCGACGTAAATAGTCCCTGCTGCAGCGGCTGCTTCCTGGGTGCCGCCGTCAATAATGGCGGCCGGTCTTGTTGTCTGTGCGGCCGCTGTGCCCGTTCTAAGGGCTTCGGCGTGTATTTCCTTACCCTCAAACATTAGCGCCTCTCTGACGGCCTCCTGGCGTGTCTGGCTGGCCTCTGCGGTGCCTGCATGGATGGTTCCGTGGGCTGCCCTGGCTTCCTCGTAACCGTCAATAATGGCAGCAGGCCTGTATTGCTGATCGCTGGCGGAAGCTGCGTATATAGTCTGCTCCGCTTCCCTCTCTACGCTGTAACCGTCAATAATGGCGGCCGGTCTGTACTGTGGGGCGCAGCAGGCTCCGGCGTATATGGTCTGCTCTATGGTCCGGTGGATTTCTATGGCCTCGATATGGCTCCGGGTATTTTTAACTCTCCGGATCATATCTGAAAAAAATGTGTTCATGTCCTCGGTTAAAATTGCGTTCGTTTTAATCTTGAACCAGTACGGCTTCCCGCCGTACTCGAACCACTCCGAGACCTCCCCTTCTCCGAAAACAATACCGACCAGCTCCTCAACGGCTGCGGGCGTCCCGGCCGTCATATACCAAATCAAAGTATTTCTTACAAGCCCGCGCTTAACGTCAAGCTCCAGGGCGTCGCTGTAATACTGCGTCCGGAGCTCTTTTGCTAAAAGGTCCACTACGTCGTTCGGGGCCGTATCTATGCTGCAATATACATAACAAAGCTGTGTATACCTGTTTAGAAGCCTGGTACCTTCCCGCAGCGCATAGCTGAACGCCTGGGCGGCTGGATCCTCCATCAAATTGGACGGTAAAATGTCTTTTATTTCTCCGTCGTAAAAGTTAATCATTCTCAAGCCCCCCGTATACTATATTTGTACTGGTAACTTGGGCCACTTCGGTGTCCTGCAGTACGGTAAATACCGGCTCCCGGATATTTGCTCTTTTTACTCCGGCTTTCTTAAGAAGAGCCTTAAGCTCATCCGGGTTTATGTCTCTGCCGATTCCGGTACTCTGCCATAACTGGTAATCGCTTACGGCCTGCTTGACCTGCTCCTGGATCTGTACAGCCGATGCGTTGTCGCTGGTATTTATCCAGTAAGTAAAATCCGTGTTATACTTTACAATATCCGGCGCTGCGACCTGTACGAAGTCTGTAAGCGGGCGCTTGCTGCGCTGCTGCAGGTGCTTCTCCATCTCCGCGATCATGGTTTCTCCTGGGATGCTGCCGTCCTTCAATATAAAGCGTATATCTACTATGCCCGGCGTGGGGGAAGTCGGCAGAACGTCCCCGACCTCCTGGTTAAAATCTTTCGCATGGTATATGTAAGCGTCGTCTGGTCCTGCTGTGGAAAAACTGGAAGGGGCCAGAAAAGTACGCTCCGCTATGCTCTGATCTGATTCCTCGCCGGTTCCGCCTTTTGATGTCTCAATGTTTGCTACGCTCTCAATAAAGGCTACGGGGTCAACCAACACACTAAGCTCCCCGGCCATATATCCGTTGCCCTGCTCTCCGGTTTCCGTGCAAAGCATTGTTAAAATAATCTCGGTTTCTCCGATGGGTATCTCTGCATAGTCCTGGGTTTCAAAATATACCGCGTAATCTGCCGTAATCCTGCTCCCTGCTGGGATAGAAGTCGCGGACTCCCTGGGCTGTTCAAGTTTCCAACGCACCCGGACGGCCGCCTTCTCCGGTTCATTCTCCGTAACCTTTTTAAACGCTGCCAAATTCTTAAGGTAATCTCCGTAAGCATATTTAAGAAAATTCATCTTCCCGGCTTTGTCTACCTGCTGTAAGCCCTGGTAAATAACTTGCGCGCAAGCCAGCATCATCACCCGGTAAGGATCGCCCCTGGCAAGAATGATTTTCTTTCCGGTGATCTGCTTGTAATAATCGTAAAAAGCGTTAAGTACAAGCGCCTGCACGTCTGTCAATGTCAAATTGTCTATAAAGCTAATATCCGGTAAATTGTCTATGCTCTCCAACATATCCGCCATAAAAATCGCCTCCTATTCCTCGCCGGTGTCCTCGGCGTCCTCTCTTTCCTCGGATTCCGCTTCGTATTCCGTGTTTGGCCCAATCAAGTATATATTTTTTATATGGCCGCCCTGGACGGATGCTTCAATGGTTACATCCCTAAGCTCCGCCCTCGGCTCGTATATCTCCAGCTTTTCAATAACGGCAAGCGCGGCAAGGTTCCGGGCCACTCCTATCGGCATCCCGACAAAGTCCTGGCGGATTCCGTAAGCTCTGTCGCCTGGGCAGGTTCCTTCTGGCGTCTCAAGCAGCGCTGTAATGTTCCGCTTTATTTCTGCCACAAGCCCGTTACTCATATAATCAAAGCCGACAAACTTTACTATAACCACTCTGCTTCCTCCTTCCTTATGACGGGTATTCCTCCAGGGTAAGGTCAAGGGACGCCCGTACAAGCTCGCCCCGGTTCCATACCTCGTCCCAGGTTTCGCTTATGCTGTTAATGGTCATTTTGCTGCTGCCTACTTTTTTCCCGCCTATGATCAGGCTTTCTGGAGTGCCGCTTCTTACGTGCTGTTCTATCCGATCTATGGTTGTACGCGGCCGCACTCCGTGTCTGGCGTCCAGCTTAATGGTAAATGTAACCTTTTCTATATCCGCACCCAGGAACTGTCGCAGGGGCTTCTTTCCTATGCGTGAATGTGTAGCCCACCGGCTACTTACTTCCCGCTTTATATTCTGCGGGCTTAATATCCTGGCGTCGCTGGTCTCGAAGGTAATAAGCGAGCCTAAATTTCCGATTGCCATCTTCCTCCCCTCCTTCCCTGCGTTTAGCAATTACACAGCTTTTCCCTTATCTCCGCAAGGGTAAGGCTGCCGCCGCTGTCCGTGAATGTGATTGTACTGGCTTCAATGTCTACCGTGTCGGCTACAATATCAACTTTAAGCCCAGATAACAGAACGCTGTCAGCGTGAAGCTCCAGCCGCTTCTCCTCGCTGTCGTATTCTGCGTAAGCCTCACCGGGTGTAAAGCCCATCTCTTTCCGGTATATCCCTTTTCCGCTTTTAGATGGCACGTTGGCCGTGTTCCAATAGGTACCCAGTATATATCCGGCCTCGGATCCGTTGCTTAGGTGAACCACCAGAACGTACTGGCCGACCTGCGGCATCTTATATTCGTCGTTAAAGGTTACTACCGGCAGCGTTTTGGTGACGGCTCCGTCCCGGTCTGTATAAAGTACCCGGATCATACCGTTTTCGTAATCAATACTTGAGACTTTCCCGATCCTTATATCTCCCATGCCTGCCTCCTTCCTTACGCCTTCTTTAAGCTGCCCTTTGCACACCAGCCGTACCGGTATTATTCTTTAGATTATCTACATCCCAAATCACCGTTTTTACCCAGATTAGTTG
>OFGE01001673.1_pt1 | contig 18575 bp, 14 predicted proteins | sample 1521681 | NCBI WGS metagenome assembly OFGE01 (sample SAMEA3504093, study PRJEB24116) | mouse gut metagenome | biome: mouse gut; feature: mouse-associated habitat; material: faeces | place: Denmark | collected 2011
CCTTATGGAATCCTTGGGTGTGGATGAAGTCTACATCGACCGCATGAGCGGCAAGAACACCGACCGTCCGGAGCTTCAAAAGATGATGGAATATGTTCGCCGGGGCGATACGGTGATTGTGGAATCTATCAGCCGCTTTGCCAGGAATACCCGTGACCTGTTGGACTTGGTGGAGCGGTTGACGAAGAAGGGCGTTGAGTTCGTCAGTAAGAAGGAGGCTATCGACACCACCACGCCCACAGGGAAATTCATGCTCACCGTCTTCGGGGCCGTAGCGGAACTGGAACGAGAATACATTTTACAACGTCAGCGGGAAGGAATCGCCATTGCTAAGGAGCAGGGCCGCTATACTGGAAGAAAGCCTATGCAAGTGCCAGACTTTGACCGGGTGGTCGGCCAGTGGCACCGAGGCGAGATTACAGCGGTTGAGGCCATGCGGACGCTGAAAATGAGTAAGACCACATTTTATCGCAGAATAAAGCAGGCTTCCGCTAATTATGAACCGGGATAGCTATTTGGCCTAATCAGCAGGGATTATCAAGGGGGGCGAATTAAATCGCCCCCCTTTTTTGCAATTATTTTTTCAAAAGCTCCTACCAGAAAATAAAAATCTGAATAGGAGTATGTGTTATGGCTATATTTGATATTTGCTTAAGCAAAACCCGTTGTAATGATATACCTTCTGAAACCACACGAAGAGGTCAAGAAAACGAAATTGCATCCAATGTATGCTCTGTGAAGAAGAGCCAAGTCCAAGAATTTGTTGAGCTTGTGGGTAAAAAAGGGCATTCATTTTGTCCATCTACATTCATAAATGTGTATCGGAGAAAGGATACTTTCAAGCAGACACAGTTGTTTGCGCTGTTCTTCAATAATTCGAGTAATGATAACAAGAAACACAGCAACAGTTTTTCGTTTGATGATATTGCGCAACGTGCAAGGCAATATAACCTCCCAATTTTTTTCGCCTACGATGTATTCTCCAGCTTTTTGTGGGAATCCAATCATCAGCTATTTTGCATTGTGTTTCTCAATGAAATCCCGATTTTCAACCTACAAGAAGCTGAGGCAATACAAAAAGCATTGCTTACAATTTTTCCAGAGGCAGACCGGAAGCATGGCGGCGTCATTGATTTGTACTTCGGTGGCAATAGCATCCTATATTATGATGAAACAATGCCTACTATCAATCCTGATGTGGTGTTCATGAATATGTGCCTCTATCTAAAGAATCGATATGGAGCTACTAACTATAAGCGAAAAGTTGTTTCATTTGCCGAGGATGCAGGGATTCTTTTAGATGGCAGAAATCTCCCTATAGTGTCCTTAGCTGAGGTATTGATAGATAACAGTAACCTTAACATTGATGAGGAATCCTTACAGGATTCTCATCAAAAAAATAATAAAAAATCACCAAAACCTTCTATGTATAGTAAAGGGGATTATGGTGAAAAATTATCACGGCTAAGTTACACTATCAACTTCCACAACGATATTGCTCAGAAAGAATTAGATCAATCCACATCACCTACAAAGCCTAACATTCATCAACCATACAGATCGGATGTCATCAAATCTATTAGCTTTAATTGTAAACTTTATCATGAGTTTGAGTCAACCAGTACCGGCAGGAGGCTAACATATCAGGAGCTGCTCGGCCTAGTCACAAACCTTGCTCGTGTTGAATCAGGAAGAAAAGTATTTATGAGTATCCTTGGCTCAAAGTCTTTCAGCAAAGATGATGGATTTGCTGTCAATAACTGGGATTATTATTTTTACTACCTCAAGCAAAGAAATCCGTACCCATGCAGTAGCTTTTGTCCTTATCACAAAACCTGTACTCATGGACAAAATATTCTTTCCACATGCAACATACGACCACATCAAATCGAGAGAGTTAGTGATAATGAAAAATCACTAGTGGATTTGGATGAAGCCGTTGAAGACTTTAAGCAGGCTTTCAATACCGCAGTTGATTCAAGTGAAAATGTCTGGCACATTATTAAATCACAGACGGCGTTGGGGAAGACACAAACGCTTCTGCAACTGCTAAGCGATCATCCAGATATGAAAGTTTTAATCGTAGTCCCCACCAATAAATTGAAACGCGAAGTTGCAGAGAGGGCAGAAGAAATGGGTATTCATTTGAATATATCACCTTCGCTGCATGAGATAGGAGATAAACTCTCTGTTGGAGTTTGGGAGGATATAGTCGATCTTCTTAATTCAGGGAAATCACCGATTTCAAGAATTATCACAGCTATCGAAAAAGGGGAGAAGTGTGATGCCAAGTTGCTTAAAAAATATTTGACTGAACGCGACATTTTTTATAGCTCTGATGGCTGTGCCATTACTACTCATCGACGGCTATCCAGTATTGATTTAAGAAAATATGATTTTGTCATAATTGATGAAGACTATATATTCAGCACTATTCTTGTGGACAGAACAGCGGTTCCCTTATCAGATTTGAAAAGATTAAAAAACAAACTGCCTGCCCGCGATTCGCTCTGTGCCAAGATTAAAAAGATTCAGAAAAAGAGCAACTTGCATGAGTTTTTCACTGTGAATGAAATAGACTACAATGAGTCTTATGCCGATATACATACAGAGATCAATATTCGTGCGTTATGTGAGGGGACACATTTTTGTTGCCTTGAATCCTCCAGCCATAACCAGAGAAGTATAGTTTTTACTAGGCAGCCAAGTCTGCCGGATAATATTAAATTCATCATGCTATCGGCAACCGCAAATGAAGATATTTGCAAATATTGTTTCGGTGAAGAGAGAGTCAGATTCTATAATTGCAAAGCGGCAAGATTATCCGGGATGTTGTATCAATACTATGGGCGGCCAATGAGTCGAGCTTACTTGGATGAGCATCCTAAAGTAATGGAGCAGATAAAAAACTGGAGCGGATTTGAACATACTATCACTTTCAAGAAGTATACTGATTATTGCACAGATGACATGTACTTCGGTAACTGCGTAGGGTGCGATGTATTGAAAGGCGAAAATATAGATGTTATTGGAACACCGCATCAACCTGAGTGGGTGTACAAATTGTTCGCTTTTACGCTCGGGTTTGATGTAGTTGCCACGCTAAATCCTTGCTCCATTGTTACCAATAATGGATACCGTTTTCGATTTGCAACTTTCGATGATGAAATACTGAGAACGATTCAGTTTTATATCATTGAAACAGATCTGGAACAGGCTGTGGGGCGTGCAAGATTGCTTCGGTGTGATGCTACTGTTAATCTGTTTTCCAATTTTCCCCTTCGCCAAGCAATCCTAAAAGAATCAGAATATGATAGGGAATAATTGAGTACATATATTGCAGAAAGTATATATGCTCGGTAAAATTTACTGGATATGAGAGAATCTTTATCTACTCCACTGAGACAAAATATAAAAGCTGAAGAACGCTAACTCCTTTGTAAAAAATTTTTGCAGAGGAGGCCAATTTACTATGGTCATAAATCAGATTTTGGAGTTATCTATGGTGCTGAATACAGATCATTTCCAGCGGGTCTTAGCTAAGGCCAGCAAGTCCAGTGTCTTAAAGGAGGACGGGGACGAATATGCAGACCTCTCTATGGCCGCTAAAGGAATCACCGTGCTCTATCGGGACAGCCGATACAAGAAGAAGGTGCGGCTGATTGTTAATACTTACTTGCTGCTGGATGATGTATCCGATACAGACAAGCTACTCCGAAAACTTGACAAGCGAATCACAGAATATTTCAGCTTCAAGTATCATTTGGATGATTTCAGTCTGTCGGGCATGAACCTTATCACGGATATTGATGTTGGTGCTCGTAAGAATGTATCGGCGTATCTGAAAGTCCTACAGCGTGTAGGCAAAGTCAAGGGGTTCTCTCCCACCAGCTATGACGGCCTCAGCGACAGTGCCAGCTTTTGCCTGAGTGGGAACAGTAGCGGCATTGACTTCCTGTTATACGATTTAGAGGATGCGGTCAAAGGCCAACTTACAGATGCAGACGTTGGCCGAAAAAAGGTGAAGTCTGCGAGTGAGCAAGCAAAGGGAATCCTACGAGTGGAGGTACGGCTAACGAAACCGAAAGCGATTCGGGACTGCACCGATGCCGCCAGTGTGTCCGGGCAGATTACACCGCTGGTCAGGAATTGCCAGAGTATCTTTATGGATACCTTCGCACGGGTAATTCCGTTCGGAGATTTCTATAAGAAAGATCAGGCCACAGAAATTATACGGCGTGATGTAAAGGACACTGTTATGAAGAGGAAGATGCTGCGGATCCTAGCTTTGATTCCAGAGAAGAAGTCCCTACATCTGGCTCAGAAGGCCATGAACTGTCGGGACGTGGAGAAGGTCATGATGGCCTTTGCAAAGATCAATTTATCTCCTGTGACTATTAGCAAACGGCATAATGTAAAGCACCTGGATAATCTCTATTCCTATTTCTTGAAGTAATCATTGCAGCGAGGTTCAAATGCCGTTGACAAGCCTCCCTCTTTGATGTAAAGTAGACTCATCTTTTACAAATGGAGGGCATGGCGCATGGCTGGAAAGACAGCAGAGGAACGCATTGCAGCGATTGATGAGAAGATCGCTAAGAAGCAGGCGGAGATTGATGCTCTGGAGGCTCAGAAGCAAAGGCTCCTGCATCCTGTTAATATGAAAACGGTGATGGCGGCAGCGAAGGAAGCTGGGCTTACACCGGAAGAGATTGCAGAGAAATTAGGTTTAGAAGTCTAAATGAGAGGGGCTGCACCGGGCAGCCCCTCTTACTATTCTATTGTTTTTCGGCCAGTGCTTGGTACAGCTTTATCAGCTCCGCTACACACTTACTCTCGGTCACGTCCCTGACGGAGAAACCGTAAGCCTCCCCATGAAGGCACAGTTGTGGTTCCGAGGGGCGTTCTGTGTAAATATCGACAAACTAGTAGTAATGTTCTTCTGTTCTTTATTTTAATATTGCAAATCTAAATTTTATATGCTAAAATTTATTATTATAATGATACATAGGATGAACAGAAGAACTACCGTTGTTCTCTCTGTTTCTACTGCATTGTGAGGAGGCACCATAATGAGCAGAGCGGAAGATTTGATTAGAAATCGACAGGACGACGAAGAAATTGATCGCTTGCACAAGTTTCTCAAAGAAACCATTCACAAACATTTTCTAAGAATTGATGAAGTTGTAGAAAACTTTTCAGAGAAAGAAATCATTGAGCTGACTGATTACATTCGCTATTTCGCAAAAAATCATGGTGAAGAAAACTTATCCTCGGATGTTAGCATGGAGAAAATGCAAGCATTTCTCCTGCTATTTTGCAAACTGGCAGATGTTGATGATGCAAATAGGATTTTATCTTATTTGGAATCAGAAGAGTTTGGATGGCATGGTACTAAATACTATATGAGTAATCCATGCCTTAGAAGGTTTCTTTATGATCCTAAAGGCCATTGTAAAAAAGCGGCTAAAATCTCGAACACTGAATTGGCTACAAATATGGTGGGTGCTTTTTATGACATTTTCTTCAGTGACGAATTTTCTCAGATAGTGCTATTTATATTTAGCTATTGCCTTGCTTCAATATTTACATCTATGCTGAATAAAGGCGGAGTTTCCGCACCGTTTTTTTTACAGATAGCAGCAGATAAGTCATCCGTCGCATATCAAATCTTAAAAGAGATCATTGAAATATGTGATGTAAATTCCGGTATTGACGAAAGCTGCAATAGGGCAAATTCAGCGTATGGAAAATGCAATTATATCCATCAGATTTATTTCCCTACCCAATCAACTGCAAAGGACATCGACAATTTAATACTTAATTTCAAGGATTGTCCTGTCGCTATTGTAGGGTATGAAAACGAGAGAAATTATACTGCCTTGCTTAGAGAAGTCGCCAATATCCCGGCAAAGAAAAAGTCTCTTGATTTAAGAGAACGCTTTAACTTGTTACCTGTATTCGTATGCCCGGCAATTAAGTCAAGTTTCGATAATGTCTTTGATATAGATCTAACAGGCTATGAGGTCAGTGCTGAGTATTTGACTTTAATAAAAGAGAAGAAGCAAATGCTTGCGTCATGGGTTTTAGAACTTGTAACAAGCGTCGAAAAATACCAATCACAAGAGATTGATTTAATTGATAGGCGGCGGATTGCACGGAACCACAGTCTGATTTCGAGTATGATTAGTCCCTATATAAATCAGGTTTGCCAAGGTTATCCTGACTTGACGATGGATAATGCTAAGAATGTTGGATTCCTAAATTATTTCTTCAGAAGATACATAGATACAATTCGGCGACTATGTACTTTCCCTGATGATGTGAAATTTGAATTTTTTGAATCTGATAATTTACCTTCCCAACAGGATATTGGAGAAATAGTCGATATAATAAAAACAGAATCTGAAAAATCTTTAGCAAATCTCCATCACCGATATTTGCCTGCACCTACAGCAGTTGGAATTAAAGATAGAGGGGCGACAAATTTAGCCAAGCAAATTGAAAAGCAGTACAGGTCGCTGAAAGTGTATGTTCGTGTAATCCCATTGGAAGTAAAAGCAGATAGATATATCTTTAAGCTGGAAACTTTGAATGAAACACGGGATGCTGATATTAGCAGAAATTCAAAAACGGTTCAGCGCAGGCTAAAAAAATATGATTGGTTCAGGGTGGACTTGAGAAATCCTACATCAATAAATTTGGTTGTCGCTGAAAAGGCATTGACAGATAATAGTTTAATTGAAATGCTATATAGCGAGGATTTTACTGAGAGCCAATTAAAGATACCTTATGCTATAGGCTTTGATGACACTGGAGCAATGTGTATAGAGGATATAGCTGAGTTTCCTCATTTGCTGTTGGGTGGAGCCACCAAATCAGGAAAAAGTACTGCTATGATGAGCCTATTGATGAGCATAGCATATAAGCATCGAACCGGTAATGTCAATGTGTTGATTTTGGATCTGCTGGAAAAAGATCAGTCTGATTTTGATGTTTTCAAAGAACAGCCATTTTTATCTGCGCCAGTCATTAGAGAGCCAGATACCGCAAGGAAAATCATTCTTCTGTTGTGTCAGGAGAGGACACGCAGGATGAAAGACCCTAATCTGCCTGATATGCCCTATATTGTTTGTGTTATAGATGAATTTCCTAGACTATACTCCGGCATTTCAAATAAGGAATACGCTGAGCAAATTGAAGCTGCAACGAACGAATTGCTGAGCAGTAGCCGCCATGCTAAGATACATTTGGTGCTGGCAGCACAAAATCCGGCAAAGGGTAATCTAAAAGGAAGTATCGCAAATATTACTGCAAGAATAGCATTAAAATGTGCTCATTATCAAAATTCAGTGACAATCCTTGGGAGAGCAGGAGCTGAAAAGTTGGTTGGTAGAGGACAAATGATTTTCGATTCTATTTCGGAGCGAGATAGGGTATTACAGGGATCATATATCTCGTTCAAGGATATGACGATGTTGCTTGCAGAAATCAAGAAGAATTTTGAGCAACAGAACAAATATCCTTTCAAGATTGGCAGTTTGGATACGGCTTCGGACCTCGTAGAGAGGAACAGCAGGCTTCCAGGATTCACCCAAAGCCCACAGAGGCAATCGTATGATGAAAAGCTGGCAGAAGCTATCATGTGGACTTTGCCACAGATGCAAGTGGCTAATTCAAGGCTTCAGGCCAAACTTCAAATAGGTAATAATAGGGCCAACAGGCTACTGAGTCGCATGGAGGAATGGGGATTGATACATAAGCTGCATGGCAATTTAGGCTGGGAAACAATTCCCAAATGCTTTGAGGACATATCGATTACAGTAATTGATTATTTGAATGAGAGCGGTGTAACTGAGGCTGAAATTAGAAGTATATTCCGGAGAGATTCTGACGCCCAGGTAAACGATAAATTTAGGCAGTAGCGTATCCCTCTCTGAGAATTTACCGTAAGCACGTCTGCTAAGATACCAGTTACAGACTATACGGACAAGGAGTGCGCTAATGCACTCCTTGTCTTATCTATTTCACTCAATCAAGGCTGCGATTCGATTTGCTGTCTCAGTATCCGTGTGTTGCTGTAAATAGGGGATGATTAAGTGGAAGTTCTTCTTTTTCACCCCTGAGAGTTTTCTAATATCCGACCAATAGAAGGGTTTACCCTGCGCTCTTAATCTCTGATATGCCCAAATGATCTTCCTGGCCCAACTTTCAGGGTATGATTCCGTATACTGCTCAAAGATGGCCTTGCACCTTGGCATGTTCTCTAGCTGATGCCCCAGCAGATTCATCTCCCGATACACTAGGCGTTCTGATACTCGTTCGGGCCTACCGTTCTTATTAGTCGTGCCATCATATACGCCTCGGATAACAGCTTCCAATATAGGGGCTGTGTCTGCATCTAACTGTATCCAGTCTACCGGGGCGGCATCTTTCATGTAGTGGCTGCCCTGCTCCTGCTGAATTTGTTCCAATGTCAAGGAGGGAGCGGTTAGCTCCTCTGGTTTCATCCCCAGGAAGAAAGCAATCTGGCAGACAACGGAAAAATCAGACCGGCTCCCCAGCAATACCCTCTGAATCTGGTACATACTCGCTATATTACATAGCCCCATGTATCCATAGAACACATTCAGATTATCGGCAAGCATCTTTGTGTACCTGCTTCGACCGGACGGCTTCAAATACTTCGTCCGGCTTAAACCATCGTACAGGATAGAACTCACTGAAATATCATCACTCAAATCCATTGGTGCGTCAAATACGGATTCCAGATAACTTGCAAACCGGATCATCTGGGGATCGTCCTCAAAGGCAACCTTATTGGGGCCTATGTAGTGCTCTGCCGGGCAGAACACAAAGCCCTGCTCACTCTTCGCCGGAACACTGGATTCCACAAGCCTACATTTGTGCTTTGTGCAGATACTCATGTTTCGGATTTGATGCTTCCGATGCCAGTAGGTTTCACCATATGTCTCCCTGTCCTCATTTACACACAGCGGACAGAACCGCAGATATTGTTCCCCCTCAGACCGAGGGAGAACACAGAACAGGTGGTGTGCATCACAGTTATCATATCCCAACCGATACAGTGCAGTTGTCTTTTGCTCCAACGGGATGAAGCGGGCATACTGAGGATACATCGTATGTTCCAGCACCAGCTTGTCAAGGGAGTACATCTTTGCGATCTGCTCCATGACGCCAGGATTGAGATTCCCGATAAACTCTTTGCTGGGATTATCTGATCGCTTGCAATACAACTCCTGCATGGCTGATTTACTTGAAAAGAAACCAGAATGGACGTAGTATCGGCAGAACCAGCTATACACCAGTTCATCAGGATAAATGACGGGAAAATAGGAAATCATACAGCTACCTCCACCACTGGCAGATATGCTTTCAACAGCTCCACGATGTCAATGTCCTCAGCCTTGGCCTGAGATACCAGCCCAGCAATCGTAAATTCTCCGTCCTTCTCCACATCAGCATCGACCTTGGGAGCCGTAGTCCTTCGCTTGGATTTCGAGGTCTGGCACTTTGGCTTCGGTTGAATGAACCCATGTAGCAGGGATAGCCGCTGCTGGTAGGCTTCGTTCAACGATTCCAGGTTTAGAATTTCTCTGCCGTTGAGAATGGCGATCTCCTGAGCATCATGGATCAGAGAAACCACTACCGATATATTCCCGGATGTATGCTCATAAAGCCATTCCATAATGCCATCGGTGATTGCTGACCTTTGTTTCACGTACTGATAGGAGTACAGAACTTCGCAGAATTGCTTGAAGCTGTCCCCGTACCCCATCACATCATACCGCAGCCCTAGTGACCTACGGGCAAGCTGTATAGCCTGTTCAAAGAACACCGCACTCTCAGGAGTACCCACCATGCAGATTGAAATACCACTATTGTTGATAAGCTGGGTAAGCATCCCTACAAGGCTCTTTCCGTTCTTGCTGTTACACACGTTCTGAATCTCGTCCACCACCAGTAGCCCGATATGGTTCAATGCCACCTGACTGACGCTGCCAATCAACATATCCGTTGTAGTCCTGGCCCGTAATGCGTTTGGGTAGTAATTACCGCCAATGACTTCATCGACTTTCCGAAGTATTTCCAACAGCAGGCCCTTGACAGAAGAATCGAAGGGACACTGGACACAGATGCAGGGAATGATATTCGTATATGGATTCTCGACCTCAATCACACGATTTTCAGTAATCAACGTGATTGCTCTGCTGATGGCTGAACTCTTACCGATGCCAGACGCCCCTATGATGGTGAAACTGTCGGAACCACCCATGATGCCGTTGTACTCTTGCTGAATGATGGCCCTATAATTCTGGTTCTTCTGCTGGGTTGCCAGTGTTGTACTTTTCTTCTGCAAGGAGCGCATTAGAGCCAGATATAGCTTGCTATAGATTTCAAGTGACATCCGAGAAGGGACATACACCCTGTAGAGGTCAGATAGAGCCATGAGCCGCACAGGAGTATCGGCATCACAGATGGCATTGTCGTACTCTGGCAACACTTCCAGCGCAGACAGCAACTCGCTCCCTGATTTCATCGGCGGCAGGATACGGATAATGTCTGTAAGATCACTCACGGCTTGTTCCCTCCTTCATGTAGTCTCGATGGTTCTTGGTCTGTTCACGCTTACGAGTGTTGCGGATATTCTTCATGTGAACATCACTATGGCCAGCACCACTACCCGCAATAGCCTCAATGTGTTGGGCAAGATTGATTTGGGCCTGTAGGTTATCCCTGACTGCACTTCTGGCAATGGTTCTCTGGCTCTCTTGTAGCTCCTGTACTGCTGTTAAGTCTTTGCCCTGGAAGCGAGATTCTATAATCGTGAACTCGGTATACACACTGTCCTCCAACACCCACACACAGGTCACATCTTCTGGATTGTAGGCCACGGTCACCGTTCCGCCAGACAGGTATTGCTCGGTGTATCCCTCACAGTGATACCGTAGCTTGTTTACCTTCAACCCGTATCTGCTGAACTTACCCGTAGTCCTGGGTAACAGGGTAAGCATCAACTTCCTTTTCCTAATTCCGATGAGATTAGCCCCGATTTGGGATTTTCCCCAATTCCAGATTTGGGAAGCATAGGGCTTCACCTGAGCTGCTATCATGTCCTCGGTATAGGGAAAATTCTCAATGATTCTCTGAGAATTGTAGTAGATGATACAGTGCAGTACGATCTTCTCAAAATCCATCATGGTCAGACAGGCATCCTTCCGGTAGTCATGCGCACCACGCTCCTGATAGTCAGGCTCAATCACTCCCTTGCCCTTCAAGTGCTTCTTGAAACTCTCCTGTATCAAATCAAAGAATTTCTCTATCAAGCCTTTTAATTCTGGCCTATACGATGGAAGATTAACCACCTTGACACCCAACTCTGCGATCTGCTCAAACGTCCCTGATGTGTACTCGCTACCCATATCGGTGATAAATGAGGCCGGAAGCATATCACAGTCCCAGTCCTCACGATGGATGGAGATACCGAACCGATTACACCAGTCCACTTTATCATCAATGATGTTCAGCATCAGTCCCCGGAGACTGTAGACACCACCCTCCCATGAGAGGGAATACCCACAGCACAGGCCACTGTAGGCATCGACACAGGCTGTCAGAATTGGTCTACCTACCAGATTTCCAGTGTCATTGATAAGGTAGATGTCACAGACCGTAGCATCCAGCATCCCCGTACCAACGGCAGGTGCAAACTCCTGTACTCCTTCACCAGTCAGGGGACGATTGTTCCGCTGGTAGTTCTTCAAGCCATCCCTGGAGATATAGAAGTTCTGGAGGTTCCTTGTCTTACGATAGAAGTACCGGAACTGGTAGTAGGACGGGTATTCCTCTGCCAACACTCCCAGGGCATTACAATACTTCTCTTTGAGCATCATCGTGTAGGCTGTCATCAGAGATTGCTTTTTCGTAGTATAGAAAAACTTGTTCAACGCCCATCTCATATTCTTCTCGTCCTGAGTCAGTTGCCGTTCATCTTCCCGACGCTTTGGAGCAAGAGCAGTCACATCCATGTAGGACAGATATAGGCAGAGGTGGTTCCTGACGGTTGCCTTTGATACTCCGTATTCCTCAGCCGCAGAGACTATCTGTTGGGAACGCATCCGACCATCAGCTACAAAGGACAGGATAGGAGCAATCATTGTGTACCTCTCGTACATGACCTTCCTCTGGTCTGCATCCAGAGCATCAACATCAGATGGAATAGTCCCTGTAACTTGGGACAGCTCACCACTGGTACACTCGGAGTAGGATTCCAATTCCATAGCATCTACCCATACGGGCATTGTCCTCTTGATGCAGTCGATCACCAGAACTCTATCGCCCTGTACTTCCAGCACTCGGATGATGGCATCACCAGACCGGAGCAGATCATACTTCTTCATCAATGACCACCCCCCAATCCGTGACACCATGCCTGAGCCAGTAGTCCCTTGAAGCATCCAACAGCTTCACCGTCAGCGGCTTCATCAGAAACTTACGGTATACACACTCCCTGACCATCAGATCACTATCAGCCTTAGTGCAAACGAAGTCCGATGTGTAGTCCCCGACCTCCAACCCATCCAGCGGGACGTTGCATCTGATCTCAACAACCTCATCACTGGCTTGCAGCAGATCAGCATAGGCATACTGGATAGCATCATACGTCCGGCACACCTCAGCACACTTGCCCAGCACTCGCTTCTCACAGCGTCCCTTGAAGTTCTTCTTCCTCATGTTGGTAGTCCTCCCCTGTGGGAACACTCTGCCCCAGTTCCCCAAAAGCAGTCCCCAAAAACGAAGTCAGCTCAATTTTGGGGAATTGGGGCCTATGCTTTTGGGAATACAACTTTGCTCAAAGTCCCTATTTGCAAGGCTTTCAAGCCTGTTGCCATTTCCCCAAAAATCCAGTCTGGGAATATCACCATGTCGTAGGGCAATGTGATTTATCCTGTTTGGGGCAAAGTCGTTTATCCACCCGGCCCTTGGGCCGGACGCCCCTACTCCATGGTGATATAGCGTAGAATGTTCCTAAAATCCTTGTGTTAGGCAGGGAAAGGATAGTCCGAAGGACAAAAAAGTGACCCACATCCAAAGGATGGCAGGTCACTTTTTTCTATGGCGTAGGCTAAGTGTTATTGCCCTATACAGGATAAATCACAATGCCCTACGACATAGTATCCTTGACCTTGCCTCTTTATTATAGCTGACGTCTCTCTACATTGCAAGCCTAAATCGTCTCAATGAGACAGTTGAGGATAGCTTCGATCTTATGCTGCTTCTCCAAATTCAGCCCTCCGGTTTCTCCGCCAAGGGTATCCATCGCAATGTAAGCTGCCGGGATAGAATCAGCACCAGGATCAAGAGCAACCATGAGAGGGTTTGTGACGCGATTTCACAGGGTGAGTTTTCGGATTTTGAAGACTGCCTGCAAGATGAACGTGCGCAGGAGGTTTCCGCAGATTACACTGCAACGAGAAATTTCGATAACCTCAAATGTTCTTCCGTTAAGGCGATTATACCAGAAAGATTTTTACAGCATGGTGTTTAATCAAATAGCTGCAAAGTATCCCTGTACCGCCCTCAAAGCGGCACGGGGAGGCTATTTTTGCGAAAGTAAAGATTTCAATCAGATGGATTCAAGCTCCTTGTGAAGACTCTCTTGTTGCCGACTGGCTATATGTCCAATTTTCAAACACTAAATTCTCTTTCTGAAAAATGCAACGAGTCAGAAGCAATATGCCAGTTCATATCAAAATGGCAAAAGCCGATCTTGCAATTCAATTATGTTTTTATCGGAGAAGTCATAACTATTATAAATGGACGCAATTATGATTTGATGTTCAGCATAATTCTCTGCCAGGATAGCCATCATTTCATTTACATTTTCCTCACTTACCTCACGCCCGCTTGGTGAATCCAGAATAATTGGAAGACATACTCCAGTGTGATTCCGAATCAGAGCAACATAAGATATTTTGAAAGCAAATACAACCTTATGAAATATTGCTCCAGACAACGACTTGAGATCATCCGTAAAAATGTAATCACTTCGCGCACTCACATACTTCTCATCCAAGCCCAGACGAGTAGCATACTGCGAAATAAGGTCGTGTAATTCAGTGACAAGGGGATTATTCTGCTTGACACTTGTAATAACCTGTTCCTTCAAATCTTTCTGCTCTTTTTTTAGTTTTGCAATAATCCTCTGCGTAGCCAGAGCATCAACATCTATTTTTGATATTTCACTGTCAAATTGCTCTAAGTTGCTTTTCACATTAAACAGCATTGATTCCTTATCATGTTTGGCTTTCAACTGATGTATTTTACGATCAATTACTGCAAGTTGTTCACACACAATCTTCTGTTTTGCAACAAGAAGGTGAGCTGTGTCAGCATAGCCGACCAGCGTATCTTTATTGACAGGAATTTCACTGCCATCAGGTGCTTTTACTCGAAGCCGAAAAGAAGTAATGTATTTTTCAAAGCTACTGTTTTTGCGGATCACACTTTTTATGCGGCGTAATTCTTCTTCAATCGGTTTCCTTTCACAGTATAGCACTTCTAATGCGGTATCAATTTCATCAGCCGGAGAATCAGAATAGAGAGTCTCTCCAAGTTTATTTATCTCGGCTTTATATTTGGCGACATCCAGCATATGCCTATACTTCTGAAGTTCCCGTCTAACCACGGAAAGCCTCTGTGATAATTCGTCATTTGATTTATCAGACAAACCTCTGAGCAACGATTCAAGGGAAAAATGAATATTGCCAATAGCCTTTCCACGATTCAACAGAGTCCATCCTTTTTCCTGGTCAACATAGAATGCGCCAAGCAGATTATCAACAACTTCAAGATTTTCAATGCCAAAAATCAAAGCGTGCATTTCGCTCTGTTCGGCAGGGAGAGAATATCCACTTTCGGTTCCTTCATGCGTGATCTCGATATAGTTCCCATTTCTGGTTAGAATGAACTCGCTTCCATTCGTCCACATTACTGTGAGAATAGTTTCGTAGTCCGAAAAGCGGATGCCGCGCGTATTGGGTATCGGGTAGCCTAGGGCATACATAAGCATCCTCAGCAGAGTGGTCTTGCCAACACTATTCTTTTTGCTATAAACAACATTTACTTCCGGGGTGAAGTTAAATATCTTTTGATTATCACCCAAGATTGTTTGTTGCATCGAATTAACCTGCAATGAAACTATTCTCATAACTTTACCCTGCGCTTTATTTTGGCAATTTCCCTGCGCTTTTTAAGGACATTTGAAATCGTAAGGCAGATCACCGTTTTCTCTGTAGAGGAATCTGCATTTTTTAGGTCGAAGTCACTTTTATACTCCACCCATTTTTCAGAAATGAAGCGGTTTACCCGTTCCTTTGAGTTCAGCTCAGGATAAAACTCATTAAAATCGCTGAGTATCCTGGAAATAAATTCAAACCGCTCACTGTTGTTATTTATTACTGCTCTATACTTCTGCAAAATTTCTGCAACGTCAGACGAATCGTAATCGCCTAATTCGGTATCATCCTCGCTCACTTCACAGAGAATAGCAATAATTGGCCATACCATACTTTCCTTTGTAATTATAGCCATTCTTTGTGTGGCATTCACTGCAAATGAATGTTGCCACAATAATAGTATTTGCCTTGTTGATACGCTTCTGGCACCAAGTTCATTGAGAAATTCCCCAATATGCGATTGCAATACTTTATATCGTTCATCCTCAGATTCACCATGAAACTGCAACACACAAACTGTCAACATAGATGTGTCGAGGCTATACCCCTTTGCCGTACAAATATCATTTATTGTCTGCTGACAACTTGGCGGCAGTTCTGAAAATGGAGCTGTGTTAAACGGGCTGCTAAATTTGAACATGGTTGCTACATCATTAAAAGGATTAGGAGAATTTGTAATGTAAACAAGTTTCTCAACATCAGTAATTTTTGAAGCCTTATCCAAGGTTTTTAGAGCTGCTTTTAGCTTACCTATGACAAAGCTGACATCACTGGGATCTATAACAGCTTTTGCTTGTGCCATCAGCATTTTTCCGTTTGAAAATGTCATTTCAATATCTTCGTTTTCGCCCTCAACCTTAACTTTTGCTGCGCTTTCAATATTTTCCAGCATTAGCATAATTGCTGCATTGCTCTGAAAATCCCATCCAAAAGCGGACGCAGTTGCGTTCGATGATCGTGGCATTGGCGTATCCACCTCCTTGCCTCAAACAAGTATATAGTATCCCTTTTTAGGTGCTACCCTCAGAATCCTCAATGATTTTGTCAATCTTAAACATTAGCATACTGGCAAAAATCAGCCGCCGCATACAGTCCTCTTTTTCGATTTCAATATTTTTGTGAGACTTTGGATTCCGCAGAGCTGCCATTGCTCCAGCAAACAGGAAACGAGTACCCGTATGTATATCCCTTCCTGTTTGTGTTGAACGATCTGCTGCTTCAATAACAGGCTCCTTATCAGCAAAAACTTTGTTCATCAGGGCCTGCCCATCAGGCGGATTGGTATCATCAGGGCAAAGCGTTTGATATAACTTTTTGACACAGTCATTTATTTCAATAAACGCATTGCAGGCAGCTTCGGCGTAGCTTCCATCCCGATACAGTTTTTCAGAAACTCTTTGGATATCAGGGTGCAGTAAATGACATAATCCTTTATTATCCGCTTGATTTACACCAAGAATTTGGCCCCTAATAAACTCTAAGTTCTCTATCGTTTGACCATATACAGTCTGGTTGATATAAAATATATGATATGGGATTTCAGTAAAAAGCGTGTTTTTCAGGTCAAGAAGACGGTTGCTAATAGGAAGATTCATATTTGAGATCTGCTGAGCTACACTTGTGATCTCCTCGCAGAGATTAAGAACTACATTGGGGTGGAATGGCTGGGTAGCATCGCAACCAGCCAGTGATTGTAATTGGGTATATAACTTATTGATTTTTGCAGTATCCATTTTTCACTCCATTAGTTTGATTGTCGCTTCAATAGACGCGATTTCCTCATCAGTCAGCCCGTATTTTTCGTAAAGTTCTGCATCCGTCCTGGACTTGGAAAAATCCTGAAGTAGAACGAAACGATAGTTTTTACTCGGAGTATGTTGAGAGATTTTACAGGCTGACACCAATACATGGAAAAACTTGGTTCGTAAGTATGAGATAAAGTTATGAGCTTCTTGCTCTGTTTCAAATGGAACATGGAGGAATGTCTGCGAACACATTGAACCTATTGGGGCATATCTTAGTCTCCCGACAACATGTGGATCATGGTCAGAACTAGCAGCTTCAAGAATAAAAACTTTGTGCTTATCAATATCTGAGGCATTCTTTTTGATGCTGCTGCGGGAAACATAGGCTGTTGTCCTTGACATCTTCTCTAAGTATAAAACACTAACATCGTATTCGACAGAATGTGTAGGGTATATTGTAACGCTGTTTTTTCCACTTGTATTCAGTCAGCATTGCATTTCTGAAATTTGAGAGGAGATATCACGACCAGTTGAAAACCATCTGGACGAAATAATCAGTGATGTATAGGCAGGATTCAATTCCGTTGCTAATTCAGCGTATTCATTTTTATAATATCACAAAATTCGCAAAACTTCCATCCCCAATGTAACGCGCGAAAGCCAAAAGCCTACTTGCCCATTTAACAAACCGACCTATGTATGCTAAACCGAAACCATCGACTGGTTCAGGCCCACCGTCTACTGTTGGCTGTCTATAATGGAGAACGTTGTGGTGATACTGCGGCATATGTACGGCATTGGGCGTTAAGTACATCTCTTATGATGATTTCATGGAATTACTTTCGGAGTAGCCTGCTTCATTATTGATTCATCTACTACAAAAGGTCGCAGAAATCCGCCTAAAGGCGGTTCTCTGTGGCCTTTTAAATCGTCTCAATCAAGCAGTCGAGGATAGCTTCAATCTTGTGCTGTTTCTCCAGGTCCAACCCTCCCAGCTTCTCTGCCAGAGGTGTCCACCGGATAGGTGTATCTGCCGCAACGTAGGCTGCCAGAATAGAATCAGCTCCGGTTCCAAGGGCATTGCAAATATCAATCAAGGTAGGCAGGGCAGGCATCAGCAACCCACGTTCAATCCGTGAGATCGAGTTGGAGGCAATGTTCGTTATCTCCGCAAGTTGCTCCTGGGTCATGCCTCGCTCCTTGCGTATGCGTTGTATCGTTTGTCCGCCTTGCTTGAAGTCCACTGCTATCCCTCCTACGTCGATGTCTCATCCATATTATGAGCGAACTAGACGTATTAAATCCAGAACGCTATGGACAAAACTCGACGTATAGAGTATAATTAGGTGCAGATCTTTGCGGAGGTGAAGTTCTATGCTATATAACTCTTGTGCCTTCACGGGTCATCGTCCACACAAGTTTCCTTGGCGGTATGATGAAACCGACAGTCAATGCGTAGCATTGAAGACAGCACTGACAGAGCAGATCACAAGGTTGACCGAGGATGGGGTAACTGACTTCTACAGTGGTGGAGCTGATGGGGTAGACTGCTGGGCCTCGTTGATCGTCC
>OFGE01001680.1_pt1 | contig 18541 bp, 19 predicted proteins | sample 1521681 | NCBI WGS metagenome assembly OFGE01 (sample SAMEA3504093, study PRJEB24116) | mouse gut metagenome | biome: mouse gut; feature: mouse-associated habitat; material: faeces | place: Denmark | collected 2011
GAACCCACGCGACCAGCTTGGAAGGCTGGGATTCTACCATTGAACTACACCCGCAAGAGGATGCCCCCGCAAATGTCAGCCTGGATATGATAGCACAAACCCCGCCGCTTGTCAATCCCCCGGAGCAAAAATCCGCCGAAAGTCCCGTTTCTCTTTCGTGCTTCCCACGCTTTGTTTCAAAATCTGATGTCAAAACAGGCAGACAGGCGGCCACCCCTGCCAGGTAGCCGCCTAATCCATTACAGGTTGGCAAAGGTCTTAGAACAACCCGCCATTAAATTTCTTTTGAACCTTTGCGATCACAGCAAAGCTCATCCCCATTCCAACAAACAAAACACCGATGGAAAGCATCACAACGGAGGTATTTGTCCCAAGCAGGGCAATGATTCCGCTGATCATCAACGAGGCGGCAAGCACGAACAGCCCCTTTGAAAACGATTTCCCGTAATTCTTCTTATCCGATTCTTTGATATTAGACGCCCTCCGTGCTAATTCTTCCTTTACCCCTGACATAATCTACCTCCGTGCATAAAATAAGAGAGAGACATTTTCTGCCTCTCCCTTAACATTTTTTATTCTTATACTTGCTAGTTTTTCACCCAAGCATTTTACAAAATGCTTCTTCACTGACGGCTTCAATCTCTGACATATCGTTCCATACTCTCATATCTTCTGTCCAGCGCCTCCATTTTTTCTGCTTTTACATCTATCATCCGATCCACACTGCCTGAAAATTCTTCAAAAAGAAGTTTCTTTTTGAAGACAATCTGTCCGTCATTATATAAACCTTTTACTGCCAACATTCTTTTCACCTCTGTTTTCTACCATAAGCTTCTGTCCATCGTTTCCATCTCCTTGATTATAACCGATTTTTCAGCTATTATATATCGACTTTGCCAAGATTTCCTTATAAAATCATGACATTTTTCGCATTCTTTCTGCTACTAAGCATTAAGCTACCTTTACCGTAAACCTCCGGCTCTCCACCGTCTTCTGGTACTGCTTATATACTTCCGGCTTTTCTTCCTTCAGACGCTTCTCGTCAATCCGGTTACTGCTCACCGACTTCCAGGATACCCGGTACTGTTCATTCTCCGCGATCTCTGCCTCCCCAAGATACAGCTTCAATTCCTGTTCGATCAGCCTCTTCTCCGTCTCCAGCTCCGCCATCTTCTCAGATAATTCCTGACGGCGGTCTAATTTCTCATTGAACCCGGCAAGCAAGATCTTCCCCGGCACAGATCTCCTGAAATACTCTGCGATCACACGGTCCGCTAACTTGGAGCCGTCCGGGTCCGGCAGGATTCCCGCCTGTACACGGTTCTTCCAGAAATCCTCTTCAATCCGGATCAGATCGGCAAGCATATCTTCATCCCGTTCTAACCGGTAATATTTGAACTCCCTCCCATAGATCAGAACTGCGATATACCAGGCATCTGTATTGCACACGGACATATAATGATGGCATTGCAGTTGGTAATGCAATGGAATCCTGCCGTCCTCCCATTTATCTGCCAGATAGGGGCTTGCGGTCTTACACTCCAATCCTGCATTCTCATTGACCACCATCCGGTCTACATCTGCCAGCATAAACGGATGCTTCTCATCATAAAACATGGCGTTGGCCCTGCGTACCTTCTTTCCTGTCGCCTCCATAAACCGCCTCGCCACATAATCCTCAAACTCCCGCCCCTGGCGCATTGCCTCATTATCAAGATCCTCTGTATCCTCCGTAATCTTGTCCTGATATACCTGCATGGCGGTACGATAGGGATTCAGCCCGCACACTGCCCCGGCATCCGAACCTCCGATCCCCCTCTTCCGGTATTTCAGCCACTCAGCCTTATCCAGCCCCAACGTAGACACCAGTTTCTTCATATCCCATTCTCCTCCTTCATATTCCTGTAATCCATCCGGATCTTCCCTAATTCTCGATTCAAGCAGAACTGTAGTTCTCCCATATACGAGTCTTGGTATCCCATCCATTCTTCATAGAGGAATTCTAAAATATCCGGAAATGCGATCGCCGCCTCCAGAGTCTCCTTCGACATCCTCCTGCTCATTTCCAAAAGCAGCTCATAGATGCTGATGATACAGTCGATCTGGTAGGCGGCATGGTAGATTGCTTCCTTTTCTTTCTGTAAGACCTGGTATTGAAAAAGCTTCAGTTCCCCATTAATCTTCCAGCAAAATGTCTGCTGTAGCCGTTTTCTATACATGTATTCCCTCATCTCATCCCATCACGCCGCACAGACTATCTGGTATGCCTTGTCTATTACCGGGTTCCCGTCTACGGTTCGTGAAAAGAGATTCTCTTTGTAATTTGCCGTCCTGCGCAGAGGCTCTGCATGGGTTGCGAAGTCCGAAACCGCATTGATAAAACGGTAGGCATTTTTCCCCACGCCCTGTAAATCCGGTGCGTCAAAGTAACGGATTTTCATATCTTCCCGTAACCGCTTCATGTTCTTCTCCTGCTGAGGCGTGGAACCGTCCTCAATCGGAAGTAAAATCTCGATATATTCCATGACCTGTTTATCCGTCAGCTTCTTCATGCGGAGTGCTTCAAACTCTTTGCCAAGCTCGTCCATGTAGTTTTCTGCCAGGAACAAGGTATCCCTCGCCTCCTGCATTTTCTCCTTGATATCCCCGGTGTGAATCATAGACCATGAACGTTTCGCATTTGCCAACGCAAGATTCAAGGTGTTCTGGCATACGACACGAATCGGTGTCAACGCTACTTTGATTGCACCAGAGCCATCATGGGTATTGGAAAACAAAAGATAGGGGCTGATTCTCTCCCCGGATATGATGTACTCATGGGGCATATGGGCAAGCAGCCATACCTTCCTGCCACCCTGCAAACTTCCGGCTGTCTCGTATTTCACACCTGCCCCTAATAATTCGTCCGTAAACGCAAAGGCTTCGTCGTTCTGAATCACCCGGTAACGGTCTGTGACAACGCCAAGCACCTTGCGGTCAGAATCCCGCACATTTGCCTTGTAGCCGTCTACCAGTTCTTCCATGGCTGTATAAATCGGTTCCTGCAAAACACGCCAGTCCAATCCTGCCAACTGCAATGCGTCCTTGGAAGCCGGGGCTTCTAATACCTTCGTCCCTAATCCATGCCATGGGGTTTCCCTTACATAAAACATGCTCTCGACATTTGCCGCCATAATCGAAATCTCCTCTCTCAATCAACCTTTGTTTTTGTATCCTTTTCTACCTCTTGCCGATTCTGGCGGTAGCTCAGTCCCTTTAAATTTGACTGCCGCCAGTTTCCGGCAACTATCAGACGATACTTCTCACTAATCTTCTTCCGCTATAATCTCTGCCAGCTTGACGCCGCACCCGATAATGAATAAAGCAATCTCAATGCCTTTCATCCTTCTGCCTCCTTTCCTCAACACCGCAGGACAATCCTAACGATTGCTCTGCCAATGTTCTTTACTATAATGATAATCTCCAGATATGCCATTCCTCCTCTCTGGGCATGACAAATGGCAGGAAGATGATTTCCTCCTGCCACTTCTATGAATGGTTTCATGATAATAATATACAACTAAATTATGCTATTTTTACTGATACTTCTGAAAACTACCACTAATAGAGAAAAGGTGTCCGAATCGGACACCTTTTTCATCTATAAGATTTCACTTCTAGGATACGGGAACCTAAAAATCTTCACAAACACTTGCCATATCATATGGTTAATGAAAGACACCGCCCTGTCATCAGTGACACTTCGTATCCCTTTTTAATAACCTTCAATCATTTTCTCTTTTTCATAATCCAAATCCGGCACTTTTTTTCGCATTTTCTCTAACTGTAAAAATGCGTCCTCACTTTGTCCCATATCATCATCCGCATAAAGACCTTTCAATCCCTGCATAATCTGTATAATAAAAATAACCTTATCTTCTGGAATCTGTTCTAATAATTTTACTGCCTCCTGCCTAATCTGGGTCATTTCAAATGCACTCCTTCCGAATCTTCTTACTTTTCATTTCTGGATTCATTATACTATGATTCCCCATCAAATACAAACATTTGTAAAATCCCAGTAAAGAAATGGCAGGAAGATAATCTCCCTGCCGTTCTTCATAAACCTAAACTTATTTGATACTTCACAGATTCGTGTTATCCTCTATAAAATTTCTTTCTGCCAAGGATTCCGCATACGCCTAACGCAATCATCCCAAGTACCATCCAGTATACGATATTCGTCTCGTCTCCTGTTTTCGCACTCTTTTTCGGACTTACGACCTGTTCTTTCTTCTGTGTCGGTGAAATCTCTGCCGGAACATCTGACTGGGACATCTCTTTATCTGACATCACAATCACATAATCGGAGGCATGGGAAAATTCCAGACTTACATTTCCATCCGGCTGAATCTTTCCGGTATTGATAAATATCATCTTTCCGTCGCTGTCATGGTAATATAAATTGCCAAACTGCCCCGAATGTTGACTTCCTACATTTACAGTCAATGAAGCCTTAAACCCAAAATCTCCCTCATGTGCTAAGGAAAGCTGTCTGACTGGGTTATCTCCTGCAAGTGCCTGTAATGTCTTACTTGGGATATTCTTGGTATCCAGTATTACTTGAAGATTAATATCCTTCAAATTACTAGCCTTAATATCCTTGCCATTAATCGTCCAAGTATATCCGCCCATATTTAACTGGATATCTACATCTTTTCCTTTGGCGGCTTCCAGTATCTCTTTTGAAATCACAGTCGCCCCATCCATATCTACGCTGACAGAACCGCCGGATTCTGTTGATTGAATAATCTTTATGGTATTATCAATCGTTTCTTGCGGAAGGGATACGCCTGGCGCCGGAATTGACGGATTGCTTGGCTGGCTCGGATTCTCAGGCTGACTTGGCGGTGTCGGCTTGTCTGGTTCTTCTGAAGCCTTAGTTCCATATCCATGGAATGTCATATTTTTTTCTACCGTAAATGTAACGCCTGGCTGATAATCTTCATAAGGCCATACCACTTTTTCATAACCATCAAAGGATTCCCTAAATGTGACTGTCTCACCTTTCTCTACTACCTGGCAAATGACAGCTTCCAAATCATAGTCGCTGTCCCATCCCACTTGTCCACTAACAAACATGGGGTCAATCAGGTAGCGAACGATACAATTTTCGTAGACTGCTTCCATTCTAATATATTCTCCATGCTTTACTGGCTCATCCTCTTTAATATCTTCCCCATAAGTATCTTTAATTTCCCATTCTTTGAATCTTAATCCTTCGTAAAACTCCGGTATTTCCCATGCTTTTAAGGCTTTTATCACATCACTTCCCTTTGCGCCTTCATCCAGAATCAAAGCCTTCGTTGGTAAAGTACACCCATTTTTATCATATCCAATACAATGAACCCACATTGTTGCTTTACCAGAAAACTTTGCCGAGAGATATATCCTATTGTAATCGGTAGCAATCTCATCCTCTCCCATATTAGAAGAAGTATATGTATTTTCCCATTGTTCAAACTTATACTCCTTTGTGATGTCATCCGGTAAATATTCTTTTGCTCTTTTCAATACTGTTCCATAGGTTGCGTCCTTTTCAAAAATTAACGGTACTTCTTGATAGCCCCTATTTCCTTCGTTATTAGCATAATAATATCCTACTATCATACAAGCCTTATCATAAACAGCATTTATACGAACATAATCTGTATTGAAAGGGCTTTCATCCGTACAGTTATAGGGCATTTCCATCTCCCACTTTTGGAACGACATCCCTTGATATGATTCTTCCGGTGCGGCTGAACTTTCAACCATTTCTCTCAATTCTCCATATGTCATGCCTTCTGAAACTTCTATTTTCTGCATCTGATAGGACTCATTCCCATCTACTTTGCGGTATCTGTAGCTTGCAGAAACAAGTGTTTTATCATACTTTGCCCGAATAGACATATGACTCGAATTTCCTATAATCTGTGTATCCTCTGTAATTGGATTTCCGCTATAATCTGTCCATCCAGTCTGCGTAAATCCTGGATATTTTGATTTCATTTCTGGGAATGTTATGCCAATCTCCTTCAATGTCTGGCGCCGTTCAACATTTTCTTTTTGAACCTTCTGAACAGTTTCCCATTCTCCATTCTCATTTAATGCACTGAAGCTAATGTTGATATCATAGGTTGGATTTACAAACGTATTGCCATTCGTTACCTGGATATAATACGGATAATTTGCGTTATAGGTAAATGCATTATCATCTGCTTGGTTATTTTCCGTATCCGAAATATCAATTCGGTTTACATACCATTCACATGGATATGTATCCTCTGTAACTTCAAGTACGCCTTCATAAATACCTTTCTCCTCATCATAATACACATATGCAGTTTTTGATGAATTGGCAATATCTGAAGCAGCTTGGAAATTCACATATCCATATTTATCCAATTTGCCTTCGTCACTAACGGCTTCTATCGTGACCTTGACACTATCTCCGGCAGAAAGCGTTTCCCCATTTCTATCTAATGAAACTGACGTAATGACAGGCTTTGTTACATTAGATACAGTCTTTTTTACGATATACTTGCACTCTCCCATATCGTCTATATTAAGGTACTCTGCCTTTCCTAACGAGTCTTTCTTTATATAGATACTATGCAAAGTCCACGTTCCGTCACCGTAATAAGTTCCAACAGTACTGTCGCTTTTGAACTCTTTTCTATTTTCCGGATTAACTGAATAGAAATAAAATTCCCTGGTGCTTGTATATGTGGTATTTTTACATTGAAAACTTGCATATATTCCATACCCTTCTATCTCTTCTTCCGTTTCCAATGTCATCTCTAATTTACCATTTTCATCAAGAGTCTGTCCATTTTGCTTTAATTCAAAATTTTTGATATGGACTTCTCCAGATACCTGCTGTTCTACGGATACCCAATATTTGTATTCCCCTTTTTCGTAACATGAATAGTCAAGATAATTACTAGCCTTGTCTGTCACTCTGATAGATGATATTGATACTTTTTCAGCGCTCGTATTTGATAATGTATATTCACATACATAACATCCTTTTTCTACATCATACGAACTCTCCATAGATGTAGAAGAACCTTCTGATGAGATTCTTGCGTATACGCTTAATTCTCCTTCTTCTGTCCCCGTATCATAGGCATACACATAAAGCCGAATGGTTTCATCCGCCTTTACAGTTGTACCCTGTTGCGGAAATTCCACCTTTTCGATAACAGGCTTCGTCGTATCATACTGCTCATTACCTGCCTTTTCTGTTCCTATTGTTCCCTCTGACTCTTGTGTCTCTTTTTCTTCATCTAAATCCTGATTATTCTCCGTATTGTCGCCAGCTTCTGCCTTTTTGTCATCCACCGCTGGTTCTTCTGCATAGATAGAAACAGGATTCGCCATTGTGACCAACATAGCTAACAACAGCGTGAAAGTTAGAATTCCTTTTATTAACTTCCTTTTCATTCGTTATCTACTCCTTCCCATAAATAATTTAAATACTGCCTTTTCTTTCCCCCAATAACTTCACATTCTACATCTAAATCTCCATCACCTCCCTTCCCCATTGACACTTTCGTATATTCTTTTAAATGTCAAAATTATTGCTCCTTTTCTCTTTTCCAGAAGCCATCTCTCTTTCTCCTACAGAATAAATAGACTTTGATGTATCCATCGTTACATCAACTAAAGAATATCCAAATAGGCTTTAATTAGATATTTCTCAATCATACAGGGATCGTCACCTTCTAAATAATTTGACATACAACCACCATAACATTTTGGCAGGAACACACAGTTATTACATTCTTCTCTAAATATTATTTCACAACCTCTATTATCTTTCCCGTACTCTGCAAGTGCAATATTTCCAATCTTTTTTTCTTCTTTTCCCACATAATGCTCACAAGTAAATACATTTCCATAAATATCTATTGAAAAAGATCTTGGATCTCCATTCATGCAGGCATGCATCCTTGGAAGTGAATAGAGTTTAGTACCTACTGTTAACTTCTTTATATTTTTTACCGTAAGCAACATCTGCTTTATATACTCTACTTTTTCATTCTCTTCCATAGGGTATTGTGACCCTGTTATAAACGCTGGATAAAAAACTACATTTTCACAATTCGCATATATGCTATCTATTTCCTTTAAAAGTTCTAAAATACTATCCTTATTTCCTCTGTCTATATTTAATCGTATATTTATAAATATCTTTTTCTGAGCCGCCCCTCTAATATTGTTCAAAATATTATAGAATTCACCCTCTGAAGGATTTATATAATTCTTTCTAATTTCATACTTATCCTTTGCACCGTCCAATGTAATTTGAATATTTTTAACATTCCAAAAAGAAAATTTTTTTTCAATAATATCCTTTTTCAATAAACTCCCATTTGTTATTATATACGACTGAAAATTAATCCCTTCCTTGTTTAATCTACTTGACAGCGCATCCATAAATTTAGTATTCATCAATGGTTCTCCACCAAACCATATAATCTGCACTTCACTTTGAATCATATGTCTTTTAATAAATTTGACGATTTGTTCCTCGGCATTCCAAAAAATATCCTCTTGCTTTACACCCTTTTCATAACAATAGTCGCACCGGGCATTGCACCTTAAGGTTGTTGTTACAGTAATACTTAATGGCCTCGGTATATGCAAAGTAAATACCTGACTGCAAGCCAAGTATTTAGCTTTTTCATTTAATTCTTTTTCAACAAAAAATCCATTTTCAAGCAATATCTCACTTATTTCTTTTTCATCGAGATATTGTTCATATTCATTAAGATCTAAACGGATTAAAGAATTATATAACGTATTATAAATGAGAACATAATCTTCTTTCTCATGCACGTAATTAAACTCCGACTTTTTATACTTCATTGCATTCACTTTTCCCATTTATGATTTTTAGAACCAAAACCTTAAAACTGTCAGCATCTGCTTTTCCATCAACATCAACTGAAATTTCTTTAATCATATGCAATACTTCTTCATTGGCTGAAATTATGAGATCCATAACATTTACTCCTGCACCAATTGTTCCATAATTGAATTCAATAAAATCATCTGCAATCCTCTGTCCAAAGAATTTATTTCTTGTTTCATCAACTCAGCATTTTTTTCTATTATTTCAATTATAAGATTTCTACACACACCCATCTCATCTAAAACACTATCTTTTTCTATTTTATGTAGCTCCAAAATTTCTTTGACATCTGCTTCCAGATTCTTCAATTCATCAGTATATTTTTTATATAACTGCTCGGAATTATTTAATATGCATTTTTTCAGGCTTTCCACTATCGTATCTATCTTTTCATGTAATTCTAATTTCATTTCATTCTGCCGATTCTTTAAATCCGTAGTTTCTTGAGAAAAAGAACTCATCTGCTCTTGTTGTTTTTGAATTATAAGCAATAAAGAATCAATCTTATTATCCATTTCTATTAACTTCTTTTTCTTAAAGAATAACATTTTTGTCCCCCTAATCTTTTAGCTGATCTAATAATATTTCTGTAAGTTCGTACTTGTAAATATATTTGATTCGCATAGTCTCTAATTTTTCCTTATCATGTTCTTTCGCATTTACTATTTCCGTATAAGCCTTATTTGCTTCCCTCATGTTCTTATCAACTTCATTTAATCGAGCCTGAATCTCTCTCTTTATCATCTCTTCCTGTTTTCTTACTGTTGATTCGATTTTGCCGCTTAATCCAGTCAAAGCCTCTTTTTGCACCCTTTGACAAAATGCATCAAAATTTTTTGCCCTCTTTTTATCATCGTCTTCTTCTAAAATAACGGATAGTTCTTTGTCCGTCAAAACTAAACGGTCATCCATTATATTGCCAATATATCCAACTACTTCTTTCTTCAACTGCTCATTTTTATCACGAATTCCAGCAATATTTATATTTAAAGATTTCCCGCCAAACAATTGCCTATTAACCTTTTCTAATTCCTGAATTAACTCATTCATTGATTTGTTAATCCAATCAAGAATCAACGATTCTTTTTTCTCAGAAGCCTCTCTGATTGTTTCCTTCATGGCGGCTAATTCATCTGCAATCTTTTTTGCATGTGCCTCGGTTTTGGATGGTCCGGGATGATATCCACATCCTCCACCACTTTCAAAAATATCTCTAAAAAAATCACCTACCGCATTATTCATGACACAGCAGTTTCCCACACAACAACCACCCATTTTGTTTCCTCCTATAGTTTCCTTAACTTTGCCTGAAATCTTAACTCTTCTATATGATCTCTTGCATAAAATCCCGAGACAGTTTTTCCTCTTAGTACATTCCTGGTAACAAGTGATTTTCCCATTATTGTCACAAAGTCTTCAATTTTAACATTATTTGATATACCTACTTGTCCATAAATCTGTACGCCATTTCCAATCTTAACATTTGATGCTATCCCCGTCTGCGAGACAATCTTACATCCGAATCCTATATGGACGTCATGACCTATATCAATTAAATTTCCTATTTTACAGCCTCGTCCTATATAGGTATCAGAAAAGGTCCCTCTTTGTATCGTTGTATTATTTCCTATATTGACATTACTATCAACAACTGTAATTCCTATCCCAGGAAATTCTTTCAGCTCATCTTCATAATAATGATAAAAACTTTTAGCGCCGATCGAGCTTCCAGAAGCTATGTAAACACCATTCATTATAACCGTTCCATTTCCTATATTTACATTCGGTTCAATAAAACAATTATTTCCTATATACACATCATTTCCTATATACACGTTAGGCGAAATTATTGTACCGTCTCCTATGCTCACATTTTCACCTTGATAATAATCGTAATTCTTTCTATATACTGGCATTTTATCGGCTCTGTTTTTTTCTCTATCCATCAAAATATTTGCAATTTTCACCGAAGCAACTTCCATAGGATCATTGATATAAATCAAAGTTTTATCTGTCTTTATAAAAACCGGCTTTGTAAGAATACAATTTGCTTTTGTTTCTCTCACTTCTGAAATATTATTTACTATGGCGATACTATTTTCTTTTGCACAAAAAGAATATAAAATTGAATTTACCTCTCTGTCTTCGCCAGTAAACTCATATCCGCAGTTATTCGCTATCTCACTTATTTTCATTCTATTTTCCACTATTTGACTTGTTTATGAGTTTTGGCAAGATTGCATCCAATCTTTTCTGAGTATTTGTTTCGACACTCTTTAAAATACTGGTCAATTGTTGTCTGCAAGCAGTAATTTCTTCGTAATTTCTCTTTTGTTCCTCTACTTTAGCCTTCATCTTTTCAATATCCGCATTTGAGATCTCTATAACTTCTTTAGTTTCTTTTTGCTCATCTTTTGCAATGCGTTTAAGAGTATAGACAATATCCAAATATTTCTTTTCAATATCTTGACTTAAAAGGATTTGATAATTTTTTGCAAGTTTATCTGTAACAATCGTTCTTATATTTTCTATATTAGTAAGCTTCTTCATTTTAGGTAATGAATTTTTTATACCGTTGATATCTAACCCCATACCTAATGCGAACTGCTTCAATGTAATCATATCTGATTCATCTAAATAATCAAAATCCCTGCACAAATTATAAATATGCGCTGCCGAATGAATGATATTAGCATGTGCCATCTCTCCAGTATCAAAGAAGCCTTTTCCAACTAACCTTTCTTCCAACCATTTTTTCTGTACGTTCCAATCTTCAAAAGGCTTATTCAGCTTGTCCCAATGCGTAGCTATAATATGGACTTTATTTTTGTTGTGCGAAGAAAAAGAAAAAACAGAGGATATCGTTTCTATCTCATCCTTCTGAACCTTTTGTGCATCCACACACACAAATACTGCATTTGCCTTTCTTATATACTGCCTTGTAATTTCTGAACGATATGCCACGGGATCTGACAATCCTGGCGTATCCACAAATACTACCTGTTTAGGGAAATTCTCCGATAGGGAAGAAATGCCAACTTCTATTTCTTTCACAAAATAATGTTCCGCACTCCTTGACGAAGACCAAACCGAAAGTTCTTCTTCTATCTCGTTATTAGCAATTTCCTTGTAAACAGGAGCGTGGTTTACCCACTTATTCTTACATTGCTCTGCATTCAGCTCATTATATTCTTTCATAAATGCATCTGCGCCTGATGTCCTGGAAGCCCATAGCTGTTCCCATTCTCCCGAAGTGTAAAATGTGACCCGTACATAATCCTTAGGACTGCTTCTGAACTTTGTTAACGCAGCTGTTTCCGGCGTTACAGCCATTGAAGCATAGTTATGCCCTAATAAAGAATTTATTAACGTAGATTTTCCTGTTTTAATCGTCCCTACAAATGCAATTTGAAACTCTGGTTTTGTACATAAATCCAAGAAATCCATCATTTTTTCAGATATGCTTCCATTTTCCTGTAACTCTGGGAGATCCATCAAGGCTTTATACTTTTCAACTTTTTTCGTATACAAATCCACTATATCATTCCATACAATTCTACTATGCGGCATCTTATCGAGGTTTTCAATAATTCTCATCATTTTAATTTCCTCTCTTTCATAAACAGAACTGTCAGAAAACATTGAAGAATCCAAAATAGATCCACATTTCCTGCAAAAATATCTGCCTGAACTGTTTATTTCACCACATTTCTTACACTTTATATCATATCCCATTTCAATCATCCTCCATATCATCCTATTCAATATACCCCATTAATTCATCCTGATTAATTGTATATCCAAGTAAGCTAAATTCTTTTTTTTCGAGAACACTATTTTTTACGGAATAATTTTTTCCATCAAAATTTATTCCATAATCCGGTATGAGCAATTTTTTATCTCTTTTAAGCTTTTGGAATATTTTTATCATTAAATCATCTACGGAATATTTCTCTTTTGTATAATCATGTAAAATATTCTTCAAAACATTTGATATTACTGTATCTTCATTATCAATAATAACAAAATCAATCTTTGCTGTTGTATCCATATTATATTCATTTTTAAGATAATCCATCAGTCGCTCTATATGACTTTTTGAACTATTAATATTATAAGAATACTCTGGATTCCCTTCAATATATACTCTTTCAAATGCCCCGTTATCTTTTTCATATAGATATAATTTGTCTTTTCCTATAATCATAAAAAAAGTCTGCATAAATTCACCTTCCCTTTTTACCCCTATATTTCATATAATTTATATTGTACTCCTATTTTCTGATTTCCAGTACGTTTTTCAGAGCATCCTTATCTGAAAGATTAGGGTTGGTTGTTTTCTCAACCGTTGACAATGTATCTATAATGTCCTGCAGCTTCATATCATCCTTCTCCGAACCATCTATATATCCTAATATACTTGAAATATACTGGCTATCCGTTTCCACTAATTTTGCAATTTCCTTCATCTTTGGTTCTGTAAAGAAATCTGGATTCTGCCCAACTACAATACAGAAATCCTCCATTGGAAAATCCTGGTATTTCTCAATCATAACTCCTGAAGCCAATTCCATGCCCTTTTTTATCTTTTCTTCTTCCGATATCTGCTTAGATTTTTCCGGATCCAACTCATAATTTTCAACATCCCTTACATATTCGGCATACGAATCATAATCTGCTGGATTATATCCACTCTGTATCGCCTTATCTCCAAGTTCTTCAGTTTTTATCTCTGGTTTAATCAATCCCAATGCTTTACCTAAACTTACTAATGCATTCCCAATAGCTTTTAATCCTTGGATTGCAAGCCCTATTACTGCTACTGACTTCACTACCGTTGTTGCCGCTGTTGCAATTGCTGCGATTGCTCCTAATATAATTGACATATAAATTCTCCTTTACATTAAATATGTAGTTACTTCCTTCTTTTCATAAATATCATCATCACAAAAATTATTATTATAAAATGTATGGACAAAAAAATCTTTTAATACTGATACTCTTTCTTCTTGGGTAAACATACTGGATCCTGCTTTACCGGAAAGCATATCCCGATGGATAATGAGCTTCTCCCATACCTGCGGCACTTCCATATTAGAACTGTTCGCTGCAGATGCTATCTTTTCCTTAATTTCCGAAAACTTTCCTACGTCCATTTTTAGTTTTCTAATCATATTTGCGACTTCATTATATAAGGGATAAATAGCCCTTATTTCTGCTCTTTCATAACATTCTCCCAAATACCCCTTATCTATACATTGTAAAAATCTGTTTTTCACAACATCGTTCCCAATTTGCTTCTCAGTTGTATCGCTTACAGAAGTAATATGCACATGCACAGGTTTCTCGGTTTGTTCAGAAAATACAATTGCATTACCGACATTCAACGCCGACAAATATTCTTTTTGCTTATCATCCATAAGCATGGTATCACCAACAGCCTCTTTGTCATCTCTTGCCAAAATTTTATGTATAATCTTAGTATTTGTATTTTTCAATACTTCGGAAACAAGTTTATTGGGTATCTGATCCACAATAATAAGTCCTTCTCCATATTTCCGCACCTCCGCCAACAGATCCGAAAATGTTTCTACTGCACTCTTTTTAGAACCGCTATCACCATATTCAACTTTTGATAACAGCCTGTGCGCTTCTTCAATCAGAGTAAGATGTCTAAATTCGGGATTTTCCTTATGCTCATCTTTTATCACTGCAGATAATCTGCTCAAAACAAATCCCATAAATAGAGCTTTATCTTCTGGAGACTTTAATTCTTCCATTTCCAGGATGATATTATTTCGTGCAATAAACCTAAAATCCGTAGAACGTTCACAGTTCAACATGCTTCCCTTTGAACCTACCGTCAAATTTGACAAGCGGCTCACTAAAGACCCAATATAATCTGCCTGCATTTGCGCACTAAATTTCTTACTTTTAACAACTACTTCCATTTCTTGAAGCAAATCGGATAATATTGGGAAACTATTCTTACCCGGTTCATATGGATCCTCTCCATATGATTTATTTGTATTCGTATTTACATCCCATCCTTTTTTTTCATAACACTTATAGATCGCTTCCTCTAATATTTGAGGCATGGAGGCTTCCATCGGAAATGCAGATGTAAACGTTGCTTTAATCATATCAACATGTGCCGAAATAACTTCTCCTTTAATCAATTCAAATGGATTAATCCTAAAGGGAGCGACTGCTTCATTACCAAGGGTAAAAACAACTATATCGTTATCATTATTTATAAGGGTACGATATTCTGTTTTTGCCGGCTCAATTACTAAAAATGGCATATTCGCTTCTGAGAGCAGCCTATGACATGTAGTGGTTTTTCCACTTCCCGTAACTCCAGCAATAAATGTATGCTTTGCCATGCTATCCTTGGAAAGATAAAACGGGATTTGCAAATCACGTCCTTTTTGAACCATTTTCCCAAGATTAATTGCTGAATTTTTATCGATATTTTTCTCATTTAGTCCAAAACCAACGCCTTCCTTGAGCGTGAGACCCGGGACTTCTTTCTGTGGCAGGCCTGCAATCAGACTGATTTCATCCGTAGTCAGATAGGAATTGAGGCCAACATATTTCCCATAACACGGCCTGCCCAACAATAACAATGCATCATCCAAGCGATTTTCTATTATCTGATATTGATTTTGATAAGACTTCAAAATATTTTTATTCTGAATTTTGCTTAAATCAATGCTTTGCGAATATAAGGGGCTATACGATGAATTATTACCTTGGAATAATGACATGATTCCAACTTTTAACCTGTTCGCATGTGTAGGCTTTTCTGCCATATAGTATATGGCAGATTTAAATAATCCCTTACTGTACCCTGTTTTTAATCTTTCCAGCAAATCCTCATTAATGTATTTCATTAACTCTTCCGCATGTTTATTCGCAATCTCAACTGTTACAGAATTTGAGGAACCCTTATTCATGCTAATCCCTTGATTTGATCCCTCTTGGTGATCTCTGCTCTCTCCCTTGGAATTCTGTTCAGCACTCCCTCTGTTAGTATTTGATGTTGAATCGCCTCGTGAATACCCTTTAGTTTCACTTCTGCTATATCCCCAATTTTTATTTCTGGAATTGGACTCGCTTTTCCCAAAACTGATTGTCTTTGCATCATTTTCAGCATGCTGAATAGTCCTCTTTGAGTAAACGGATAAACGATTATATAGTTCATATACATCTTCACGTATTTCAAGCACTTCTTTTTTAGAAACAGGTTCACATACAACAACTAACCGCCATTTTAATCCAAGCATACTGTTTACAAGCCTATCAATTCCTTGAAAATCGTACTCACCTCCCATATCTTTTTCATTTATTGAAGGTATTCCAATAATTGTTCCAGCATTTTCATAACTTTGAAGCCCCCTACCAACTAATTGCTCCAATTCATGCTCGTCCATTTTCTCCAATATGCTTCCACCAAAATTTCCCTCAAATACATTTGCAATAATCTTTCCATAATTTCCTACCGATAATTTATTTCCTAAGACAGCCCGATTTTCATTTCGGTTTTTTACAACTCCTATACATAATTCAATTCCCTCCTCTGTTCCTGTAAGAACATACACAAAGTTGAACGCTGGGTTATCTAAAGATAATAAAACATTTTCAAAAGCTTCTCTCCGTGGATAATCCTCGTCAAAAGATAATTGTTTTATTCTGTAAAAGCACACTTCATTCTTCTTCAGTTCACCATTTTGGGGAAAATCAAATTTCTCTATTGACTCAATTACATTACTTGAATTAGCCATTTGCAAGTTACCAAATAACTCCAGTATTTGATTCGATTGAATTAGTTCAGAATTGATTTCATTTTCCACTTTATCTTCCCCCTAACTTTTCCTGTGTTTTTATGTATGCTTTGATTTCTATATTCATACATATATTAAACAATACATTTTTTGCAGCTCGATTACAAAAATCCTACATAGAAACGATATGAACTTCTCTGTCTGCTACCATAAAGGATATCTTTTCTTCCAACATTCTTTTTCTCTTCATACCATTCAACTTTTTAAAATAGAATACAGGTATTACTTTTTTCGTTTCATCTACAATCCATTCACAAATATCTTTCATATTCTGAATACTAATAAACCCTTCAACTTTTAATTCAATAAATGTCTTATTAAAATATTCGTAATGCCTACCTTCGTATATTTTTAAATCATTCAAATATGCAGCTATTTCATCTGAAAGAAGATTCATTTGTAAATATGCCTCTTCTTTATCTTTCTCTCCTATTAAATCAAGCCCATCTAAAATATTAGATATTAAAGATAACTTTAGTAAATCCTCTATGGAATCCAATCTTTCACAAATCGCTTTTATATTAAAGTGCGTACTATTTTCCATTACTATCTCTTCCATTATATTTTTAATTTATGAATCTATAGATTACGCTTTCCCACATCAAGACCACGAAGCACCCTGCATATTTTCTTTTCTACATTGCTTTTCACTTCTTCTCCACAATATGTAGGGATAAATATAACCATCCTCTTTCACATCTATTACTCTATAATGAATGCGTTCAAAAAAATAATTATTCACATGCCACGTTTCTGCCGTTACTCTATGGCTTTTTCCCATACATTTCCTTCATCGCACGTATTTCTATCTGCATATCATCCACTAACTCCTTTGGACCCAGCACCTTCACCCACCTTCCCTGCGACAGCAATTCCATAATCGTCCCTCTGCTATACTCTACCATTGCCGTAATCTCTGCCGCTTCTCCATGCTGGCGGACAACGCTTGCTGTCGGGAATTTATCTAATACGGCTTCTACCGACGGACCTGTATAGAGGAAACGGATTTTCATGGGCCGTCCCATAAACATTTTTTGATTATATACTTTTGCTTTTTCCAGACGCCGCCTTTCTTCAATCTCAATGGGAATCCTCTCTTTTCTCTCATGGATTTCTGCGATTCTATCCATCCGGTAATAAATCACCGCCGAATTTTCCATATCCCCACGGCAGGCCAATAGGTAAAAATAGAAGCTGGAAAACGTGACTGCTATGGGATAAATCCATCTTTCCACCCGTTTTCCATTTAATTTTTTGTATGTAATCTCCAGGCTCTTCCCTTCTTTTATCCACTCCTCCAACCGCCACACGGTATCGTACAAATCAAGGCTGCTTTCCGTATTTACCGGACAATAGTATTCCATCTCATTTTTCCAAAAATCCCGAAACAGTTTTTGGTCTGCATGGCTGCTATATACCGTCAGATTGGCAGTCATTTTCCTTAATTCATCCTTCCCAAATACCCTGCTTCCTAATAAGATTTTCAGAATGATGAGAAGTTCCTTTGCCTGAATCCCCCCTCCTGCGCTCAAAACATAGGAATGTTTCTTTCTGTCATACAGCAGTTCTACATTCCCTACCAGTTCCCTGTGCTCTGCCAGAAAAGAACGGATGATACTGATATCCCTTGATATGCTCTTTCTTGCCACCTGGTATTCTTCTGACAGCTCTGTAACGGAAACTTCATTTCCGGAATAGAGCCTATATAAAATCGCTAAAATCCGGTTCTTCTTTTCCATCTATGCTTTCCCTC
>OFGE01001683.1_pt1 | contig 18533 bp, 15 predicted proteins | sample 1521681 | NCBI WGS metagenome assembly OFGE01 (sample SAMEA3504093, study PRJEB24116) | mouse gut metagenome | biome: mouse gut; feature: mouse-associated habitat; material: faeces | place: Denmark | collected 2011
ATACTGGAATCGCCGAAGTCAAAAAGAGTGTTGCGGCTATGGAGGAAAATTTGAAGCGGCTGACAAAGCAGGAAGAAAAATATGCTGCCGAGTTGGAGGATGCCTTAAAGCAGTTCTCAGAATTAAGGGAGCAGGCAAAAAATGTGGATTCGGCAGAACTCTTAGAACAACGGGTTGCCCTGCAATCAGATAAAATTCAAGCTGCCACTTCCAAGATTAAAGCGGTATACGGAGAAAAATTTGATCCGCTTATCCTGTTTGACAGCAAGCGGGATGTGGCTGAAATGTTAGGTGAAGAAGCCAAGATACAATCAATCCGTGAGCATTTGCAGAAAAAACAGGAGCAAACAGCAGAGCGTAAAAAAACTTCAACGAAACACGAGCAGGAACGGTAAAATCCCGTTCCCGCCCGCTGATTTTTACAGAAGATCATTTAATAAGTTCATGCACTTGACTTTCTGTTGGAGATTTGCGCTGCCATAGACATTTAGCGTAAAGGACACATTCTTATGTCCCAAAATCTCGGAGAGAGATTTGATGTCAAACTCCGGTATTTCGATTGCCCGTACCGCAAATGTATGCCTGATCTCGTGGAACTTCACCCTTTGCAGCCCATTTCGTTTCAAAAAACGGGAAAAGAACTGCCGGTAGGTGCGAGGTTCTGTTGGCTTCGTCTTACCAGTCAAGAAGTAATGGTTGGGGTTTTCTGTATAGAACTTCTTGATAATGTTCATCAGCAATGACGGTACAGGAATTGTTCGAGCTGATGTCTTGGTCTTCGGTGGTCCTATGTGTAGATAGGACTCTCCTTTTTTCTTGTCATAAATGCGTTGGACGGTTTTGTTGATGCTGATAGTTTTATCCGTCAGCGAGATGTCTTTCATTTGCAAGCCGCAGAGTTCTCCGATCCGTACACCGGTAAACAGTGCGATGAGTATGCCAGCGGTCTTCCTGTTCAGGTTCATGTAGATGCACTGAATCAGAGCTTGCTCTTGATCCTTAGACAGAGAGACCACCTTTTTTATGCCTAACTCTTTAGGGTACTCAATCAAGTCCCAGTTGAGCAACGGTATTGCTCTCTCTTTGTAGGCATATTCCATAGCAAGACGCAACACAAGAATCACATCTCGTATGGTCTTTACAGTGAGACCGCCAGACTTATCCAGCCGTCCGGACTCGTAGAGATACGATATGTAGCTCTGAATGTCCTGTTCGGTGATGCTGCCAATCTTCCGTTTGCCGAAGTGCGGTATTAAATGATTTTCGGCTATCAGCGTGAAGCTGGCATGGGTTGACGGTGTGATCATTGGCTTCTTTTGATTTAACCAAGTGTTCAACAGCGTCTTGAATTGTGTATTGTTAGTCATATTGACCACCTCCACGGATATTATCTGATGGAGGAATAATCAGGGCATTATAAACCTCAAGTAACGGTCTCGAAAAGCGTCCCAAGCTTCGCTTTCCGGGCTTCGACGAGCCGTGGAAAGAAAACGAACTGTCACACTATCTTGTTGAAAACACAGAGCGTAATAGAGGCTTGGCGTTTGGAAAGGAAGATGTTCTTTCTGTTTCTGGTGAATACGGCGTTATAAATCAAATAGCTTTTCAAGGGAGGTCATTTGCTGGTGAGAGTGTGGCTGATTACCATGTTGTTGAAACAGATGACATCGTATACACAAAGAGTCCACTCAAGGCTAATCCCTATGGTATTATAAAGGTCAATAAAGGTATTCCTGGTATTGTATCTACTCTTTATGCTGTGTATCATCCTCTTAATACCGTTGCTCCACGGTTTGTTGATTTGTATTTTGCCAATGATCTCCGATTAAATAAGTTTCTCAAGCCTTTGGTTAATATTGGCGCAAAACATGATATGAAGGTGAACAACTCATTTGTTCTAACAGGAACAGTGGTATTTCCTTCTATTGGCGAACAGCAGAAACTTGTGGACTTTTTCGCAAAACTTGACCGTCGCATTGAAGCTCAAAGAAAAATAGTAGACACCCTCAAGAAGTATAAAAGAGGACTCCTTACCTATGCTTTTGAGGAAATGACCTTATCTGACGATGCAGACTCAACAACTTATCTCTTCTCAGAAATCGCTCAGCGAAGAAAGGAAAAGTACAATCCTGACTGCAATGTCGAATATCCCTGTATCGAGCTGGAACACATTGAGCAAGGAACCGGCAGATTGCTTGGTAGCGTGTCATCTAAGACACAGAGCAGCATTAAAACAGTGGCAAAAAACGGAGATGTCCTCTTTGGCAAACTTCGTCCTTATCTAAGGAAATTTGCGTTTGCGGAGCAGGATATTGTTTGCTCATCGGAAATATGGGCATTTGTCCCTTCAAAATATGTTATTCCGAAATACCTCTATTATCTTGTCCAGACAGAGCATTTTCTTAGGGTTGCGAATATAAGCTCCGGCACAAAGATGCCAAGAGCAGAATGGGCTAACATAGAAAAAGAGCCTTTTGACATACCTTACATTCCGAACCAAGAGAAAGTCGTTTCAATTCTTGAGGCGGTAGACAAGAAAATCTCCGTATCTGGCGATAGTCTAAGAATGCTCTTGAACTTTAGAGATGGATTGTTGCAACAGCTCTTTATATAAAAAGCTGCTGCATAAGACCGTTCCGCAGTCCAATCAATTTATTTAACTCTTCTTGAGCTTTGGCAAGCTTGTCATGAACTCGTGAAAGAAAAGCAGCGATTTGAGTCTGCTCTTCAATATCACTTGGGAGTATATGAACTGTATCAAAAAAACCGTCAGTAGGAACATTAAGCAAGCCGTGATTTCTCGCCCCTTCTGCACAGATTTCGTTTATTGCCCTATGCCACTGAGATGACTCAAAATACCATTTCGCATAGTCACTCAGCACAACATCTTCCTTTATAGCAAAGCAAAGATAAAGGGTAGATACAGCTCCTTCATCATACAGCTCAAGTCTTTTGATAGAGCCGAACGGGTAATCATTTGAGGTGCTTCTATTATAAGCGTATTCACCTTTACGAAGTAGATAGTACCCACTCATATCTGAGCTTGCAACAACTTTTGAAAAGAAATTCCTCTGATCAATTAACCCATATTGTGCAGAAATGGTCAGCGGAATATCTGTTGCCCCATTATTTTTCCTTGTAATTCGTGTTGCAAAATCGCCAAGCTTAAAAGCAGTCCAATCAGATTGTCTTGCTTTTGGAATGAGACGAAGTTTGCGAGAAAAAACAGCTTCAAAGACACCTCTTTTATACTTCTTGAGGGCTTCAACCAAAGAACGCTGTTTTTCAATCCTTTGCTCTATGGCATTAAGGAATAACGCAATTCTATCCTGTTCCTGTGCTGAGGGGATATTTATGGGCATTGCAAAAAAAGTTTCATCCTTGATACTCACCCTATCATGCCTTGCACCGCTGTCACCGGACATATAGATATACCGATGCCATGCCGACGAACGGAAGTACCATTCAAAATACAGAGGATTGATCTCCTGCTTTGCTCGGAAACACAGGTACAGTGGGGACACTATTCCTGCTTCTGGATATTTATAACTGCTTATGGGACCGTAGGGCGCATCGGTAGATTTCCGGGGATTATAAACAAAATCATTTGTCTCGATGATATAGTACCCATCTGTATTATCGCTGTTTGCGATGTACTTATCAAAATAGTCACGCTGCGGAATAAGCCCCTGTTTTGCTGAATTGCAGATCACATTGGTTATTGCACCATCAGCATTTTTCTTGATATTTTTGGAAAAATAGTCCGAAAGGAGTGCTGATTTCCACGGTTCATCAAAGCTCGGAAAGCGAAGCTTGGGACGCTTTTCGAGACCGTTACTTGAGGTCTATTTTCCAACTGAATAGTAGCAAGAACTTAAAGCAAAATCCCTTGCAGTAGCAGAGAATTTCCGCTATTGCAAGGGATTTTCGTCTTTCGTATAGCTTTTTTGCGTACTTAGTCAGAAGTATAAAAGAGGTGTCATGCAGAGGATATTCCGCAATATGTCTGTGGTCTTGCCATCAGGCTTTGAAACAGTGAAACTATCTGCAATTTTCAAGAAGGTTTCTCGAAGAAATAACAAGAGCGAAATCAAAAATGTCATTACAAACTCCGCAGAGTATGGCTTGATTCCACAACGGGACTTCTTCGACAAAGATATAGCGGTTGATGGAAACACATCAAATTATTATGTTATTGAGCAAGGTGACTTTGTTTATAATCCGAGAAAGTCTAACACAGCTCCTTACGGTCCTTTCAACCGATATGAGCGAGAAGAAAGAGGCATCATTTCTCCATTATATACCTGTCTGGTGTTACAAGCAGATATAGAGCCATCCTACCTTGCATGGTATTTTAAGAGTGATGCTTGGTATCGGTATATTTACGATAACGGATCGCAAGGTGTTCGGCATGATAGAGTTTCAATGACGGATGATCTCTTGATGGGAATACCGGTTATTATTCCCTCAAAAGAGGCACAGCTAAAAATAGCTAAGCTCCTTGACTGCTTGGAAAGTCGATTTCAAACTGAACTTTCTCAGTATGAATCTCTAAAATCTATTCGAGTGGCATTATTGCAGCAGCTCTTTATATAAAGAGTTGCTGCAAAAAAGCCTTTTTTAGTTCCACCAATGTAGTCAAGCACATCTCCGCATTTTGGATTTTTACATCAAATGAAGAAAGCATTTTTGAAATTTGTTTTCTTGCCGTTTCGGGAGGAAGAGGCAACTTGCATTCATTAAGGATTCCTTTGGTTATCTGATTGATTGTTGCTGTACCCGTGTCCTTAAAAACTTGAGAAAAAAACATTTGGCTATTTAAGTAATGAAAGATATAAGTATCATTTAGCTTGCTACGAATTATCATCATAAATGCGCCCCATGTTGTCATAGCCATATTGTTTGGAATTAGTGCAGTTTTTCCAACAAGCTTTTTGCTGCCATTTCGTACACACATAATTACATCATTACATTTTACTTGTAAGCTCTCATCCACTTTCTTGTCTACATAGACGCAGTCATCAAAAGACAGCACTCCATTTTGAATGTTGGATGACCTTAAAACAAGATACCCCGCAACTGAAACATCACTTGGACTATATGTAAGCCCCTGTAAAAAATCAGCAACTTCGGATAAATAGACTGTCGGGTATATATTTCCATTGATATTTGAAAAAACCTTGTTAAGCAATCCTCTTTTATACTTCTTGAGCTGTTCGACAAGCGTTACTTGTGCTGCGATTCTTTTGTCGAGGGTAACGAGCATAGAGGCTACTTTTTCCTGCTCTGCAACTTCCGGTAAATAAACCTTGATTGTTTCTATTTGCGGATATTTCAAGTTCCATGTATCGGAGGTCATCCCCTGTGAGTTCTTTCTGAACTCGTTGATCAGTTTATAGTTCTTGAAAAGAGCTGCGAAATACTCATTACAGATAGAGACCTTTGCCGTGAGAACAGTGTAGGCAGGGCTGACGATACCGTCATAAGAAGACACGCCATTCGCTCCTTGCCACATCCTCATCGAGTTATAGACCATATCTCCCTTGCGGACAACCTTGTAGTTGCTTTTATCTTCGCTTGAGTTGTCTTTCCCCTCAATTTCGGAACGCTGCATAACTCCATCATTCATTGTAACAGAAAGCAGCTCCATATCAGCCGCCTCACGCTCACTACGCTCGGCGTATATGTCCCCGATGCGATGTAATATATACGGCTTATCAAAGCTCGGAAAGCGAAGCTTGGGACGCTTTTCGAGACCGTTACTTGAGGATACATTTTCCATAATTACTTGCCCTCCACTTCAAACGGGAAATCAAGTCCCAGTTCGTCAAAAAACGGTTTCAGCTCTGCATCAATGTTCTTGATTTCACTTTGCAGTTTGCGGATCTCCGCAGCTACTTCGTTCAGGTCAATTTCTTCTTCCGGCTCAAATGTATCAACATATCGGGGAATATTGAGGTTGAAACCGTTCTCTTCAATTTCCTGCATGGTAGCAACATGAGCATACTTGTCTACATCCTCACGACGCTCATAAGTCTTGACGATCTTATCAATGTCGCACTCACGGAGAATATTCTGGTTCTTGCCAGCTTCAAAATCATTGGAAGCATCAATGAACAGAATGTTGTCGGAATTGCCGTTGCGCTCTCTCTTGAGAACAAGGACACACACCGGAATACCTGTGCCGAAGAAGAGATTGGCAGGGAGACCGATCACGGCATCCAGCACATTCAACTTCTGAATGAGATGCTTGCGAATTACTTCCTCGGCAGCTCCACGGAACAGAACGCCATGCGGCAGCAGCACAACAGCTCGTCCGTCTTCGTCCATGTGATGTACCATGTGCTGCACAAAAGCAAAGTCTGCTTTGCTCTTCGGGGCAAGCTTACCATATTCGTTAAAACGGGGGTCTTCCATGAAACTCAGATCGCCAGACCACTTTGCAGAATACGGAGGATTGGCAACCTGAACACGGAACTTCATGTCACCGAAGTAGTCATGTTCCAAAGTGTCACCGTTGTAGATATTGAAATTGCGGTAAGGAATGCCACGAAGGATCATATTCATTCGGGCAAGGTTGTAGGTGGTGGAAGTAAGCTCCTGACCATAGTAGTTGCGCACATTTGCATAGTTTTTGAGACGCAGCAAAAGAGAGCCGGAGCCACAAGTGGGATCGGCTGCGTCCTTGACATCCGTTAGTCCCAGACAAGCCAGACGGCACAGCAGCTCGGCAGGACCTGAAGGAGTGTAGAACTCGCCAGCCTTCTTACCGGCTGTTGCAGCGAATTGACCGATCAGATACTCATAGGCATTGCCAAGAACATCAATCTTTGTGTCTTCTACTCCGAAGTTGATTTCGTCCAGAGAGGCAATGATTTTTGCCATGACAGCACTTCTGTCTTTGACGGTATGCCCCAGTTTAGTAGAGTCGAGTTGCATATCAGAGAACAGCCCGTCAAAGTCCTCTTGAGAATCATTGCCAAGTGTAGACTCCATAAGGGCATTGATTGCTTTTTGCAAAAACTCAATGTCAAAAGAACGGTTTTCAACCATCTTGACCATCTTGCGGAACAGGAATTGCGGTTCAATGATAAAGCCCAGATCACGCAGAGCCTCTTCTACAACGGCTTCCTTGTATTCCTCATCAGCCCATGCGTCTTCATAGCTGATGCCATCGTCTTTTAGAAGATTCGCCATGTACTTCTCTGTACGGTCAGACAGATAGTAGTAGAAAATCATGCCCAAGATGTAGTTCTTAAACTCATACGCCTCCATATTACCCCGAAGTGCGTTTGCCATCGCCCAAAGCTTATTGCAAAGCTCTTTCTGGTGCGCCTGAATACTGTTGTCCATTTTACATTCTCCTTATTGAAATTTTTCGGTGTGCTGCCGGATAAAGTCTACAATTCTGTTCACCAGAGAGCGTTTTTTCAGCAGCGGCATTGGTTTTTCGATACGGTCACGAATATTACCGGCATCCATCGTGCCGGAAAACTCATATTCTGAAATGAAGTCGGTCAGCATAGTTGGATCAATTTCTTCTGTCTGAGCAAAGGCGACAATTTCTTCACGCTTTGCCTCATTTTCAAAGTCATTGTAGGCAGCGTCGATCTCATCTGCACTTTCCAGCCCCACAACAACACGATCCAAAAAGGCTTGCAGAATCTCCACCTTGCGGAGCAACTGGGGATTATCGGTTCTTCCCAGTTCTTCCTTGATGTGCTTAATATCATAATCCTTCTGTTTGGCATCATCGAAGTGAATGTTGCGGATAAGGTTCATGATATAAGCAACATTGATTCGGTCACTTTCCATTAGCTCAATACAGAAATCCACATCGTTCAGGACGGAAACAACTTCACGATCTTTCTTTTGCTTTGCGTAAAGCATCAGATACTTGCTCTTATAGTCCTGATATTCCTGCTCACTCATGATGAGAGAGTCATGGTCGAAGCTGAACTCAATGAAGGTTTGAAGTGATTGCAAATACTTGGTCAGCTCACGGAATGTCTCAACGAAAAGCTTCTGGTCATCCTCGTTCTGCATGGTGTCAATATCCGCTGGAGTCTTCGCTATTTCTTTCAAACGAGTAACCATTTCATTGTACTTCTCAACGAAATAGGGATAGTCGGGAACAACAATACCAGAAGTATCATGGCTCTGAGAAAATAGGGTAAGAGCGTCATCTGTCCTCTTTTTCAGATTACGGTAGCAGATGATAATACCAAAAGGTTTCGTTTCCTTTTCAACACGGTTGGTTCGTGAATAGGCTTGCAGTAGGTCGTGATATTTCAAATCCTTGTCCACATAAAGAACGGATAACTGCTTGCTGTCAAAGCCGGTCAGGAACATATTTACTACAAGAAGGATGTCAAGGGACTTGGTTTTCTTGCCCTTTACACGGTCTGAAATATCCTTGTGATAGGCTGAGAAGGTGTCCGTCGAGAAATTGGTGCTGTACATCTCGTTATAGTCTTTGATGATCCGTTCCAGAGCGTCCCGACTATGCTCATCTTTACCTTCTGCTTCTTCGTTCTGTCCATAGGAGAAGATACCGCTGATATTCAGGTCATGATTGATCTTCTTGAAGATGTCATAGTATTTGACCAGAGCTTCAATCGAAGAGACAGCAAAGATGGCTGTGTACTGACCATTTCTTGTCTTCGCTTTATGGTTTTGTACAATGTGGTTTGCGATCATCGACATCCGTTCCTCGGACATATAGAGTTCGCCTATATCAATTCCATCTGCCATTGTAGGATCATCCCAGTCGAAATTGCCCTCCATAGTCTTGATATATTCGATATGGAAGCCGAGAACATTGTTATCAAAGATTGCGTCTTTGATAAGATAGTTATGTACGCATTCCCCGAAGAGCATTTCTGTGGTCTGTGTGACCTTTCCTTCCGTCTTTCCATTGACCTCAAAACGAGGCGTGCCGGTAAAGCCGAAGAACTGTGCTTTCTGGAAGTGCCGCACGATGTCCTTGTGCATATCTCCGAACTGACTGCGGTGACACTCGTCGATGATGAAGACAACCTTCTCATCCTTGTAGGTATCCATAATTTTAGCATACTGAGGACGCTTCACGGCGTTCGCCATTTTCTGCATTGTTGTAACGATAAGCTGCCGGTTTTTGTCTTGCATCTGCTTTACAAGAACATCAGTTCGGTCAGTGGCATCAACAGAGCCGTTTTCAAACTTGTTGAACTCTTCTGTGGTTTGGGAGTCCAAGTCCTTCCGGTCTACAAGGAAGATGACCTTTTTGATATTGGGATTGGCTGCGAGGATTTGTGCCGTCTTAAAAGATGTCAGCGTTTTTCCTGCGCCGGTTGTATGCCAAACATAGGCATTGCGATTGGTGAGGGTGGCTTGCCGGACAAGAGCCTCTACCGCATACACCTGATAGGGACGCATCACCATGAGCAACTTGTCTGTGTCATTCAAGATGGTGTATCTCGTCAGCATCTTGATGATATGGTCTCTGGCAAGGAAGGAGATAGAGAACTCTTTCAGGTTGGTGATACGCACATTGTTGAAGTCCGTCCAGAAGAAGGCAAGGCTGTGAAGCATATCTCTGTCGGAGTTAGCAAAGTATTTTGTATCAACGCCATTGGACACAACGAAAAGCTGAATGAAGTGGTACAGTCCATTGTAGGAATGCTTTTTATAGCGCATTACTTGGTTGACAGCTTCTCGAATATCTATGCCACGCCGCTTCAACTCCACTTGAATGAGAGGAAGTCCATTGACAAGGATCGTCACATCATAACGATTGACATACTTCCCAACAACGGTTGTCTGGTTTGTTACTTGAAAGATATTCTTTGTGTGGTCGGCATCGAAGAAGGAGAGGTACACTTTCGTTCCGTCCTCACGCTCCAGCACGAACTTATCTCGGAGTATTTTTGCACTCTGGAAAACAGATTTTCCAAGCATGATGTTGAATACACGCTCCCATTCTTTGTCTGTTAAAGGATGGTCGAGCTTTGCCGCATTGAAGGCTGCAAATTGTATTTTGAAATTTTCGAGTAGTGCATCATAATCAGGAATAGACACAGGATTGTATCCCTGTTTATTTAGTTGCTCTATAAATTGCTGTTCAAGAGCTGCTTCGCTTTGGTATGACATATCTTCAACTCCTATACTTGAGGATTCTTTTACAAAACAGATTGCTTTTTAAGAAAGCCCATTTTTATTTTCAAACTTATTCGTCAACAAATTCCATGATGTCATCTATTGTGCAATTCAATGCCATGCAGATTTTTCCTAAAACATCCGTGGTTACATTGTCGCCGTGATTTAATTTATTGATAGTATAATGACTAATTCCAGCAGCTTTTTCTAAATCTCTTTTTTTCATATCTTGATCAATTAGCATTTTCCAGAGTTTTTTATAGCTTACTTTCATTCCTACGCCTCCATTCAAGGAAAATCATAACTACCCACAGTATAGCACTATTAGGATAAAAACTCAAATATTGTGTTTGCTATCGCTGTAATATAATTTGAAAAAATAGCTGTATTTCTAAAGAGAAAACACCCTTGACAAATCTCATCTCAAAAGAAGATTTTAGAGAAGTATTGCCGCGACCACGGCTATACCGCCATCCGGCACTACGACGAGGACGACGGGTATTCCGGGACAAATTTCAACCGCCCTGGCTTTCAGCGGATGCTTGCCGACATCAAGGCAGGCAAAATCAAGCGAGTGGTCGTCAAGGATATATCCCGCCTGGGCCGCAACTATCTCCAAGTGGGAATGTATACCGAAATGGTATTCCCGGAGTATGGTGTTCACTTCATCGCCGTAAATGACGGAGTGGATAGCATAAAGGGAGATAGTGAGTTCACCGCAATCCGCAACGTATTTAATGCCACCCTCTCATAAAGAATGACATCACACGCAGGACATAGCATCCTTGTTGCCTCCGACAAAGCTGTTACAAAGCGGAGAACATGACAATAAACGACTACGAACCCGCTATCGGATTATCGGTAGCGGCTACCGATAATATCAAAAACATAATTACAAGGACGGCGGGGAATGTTCCTCGCCGTCTTTGTATTGGCCAATACTTAATGGCAGTATGAACTTGTCCTTATTGCCTGTGACTGGTACAATAGAGGTCAAATTGAATATCTTTTGGAGAACTGAAATCTTTTGAAAAACCTTGTAAGGTTTTAGAGTTTTTCCCGTCTTATAGGGTGAAGGGACCTTCAAGTTGCAGAGAGGAGGCATTGCGTTGGAGGATAGTCAAATCATTGAATTATACTGGAAAAAGAATACAGACGCTATATCAAAAACCGCCGACAAGTATGGCGCATACTGCTATGCAATTGCCGAAAACATTCTGCACAACCACGAAGATTCCGAGGAGTGTGTCAATGATACTTGGCTCCATGCATGGAATGCGATGCCTCCGCAGAAGCCCAATGTGCTTCGGCTGTTTTTGGCGAAAATTACCCGCAATCTTTCCTTAGACCGCTTCAATGTGCGAAATGCAGAAAAACGGGGCGGCGGCGAGATCACCCTTGTCCTGGACGAACTGGTGGAATGTTTTAATGGCGGCGCAGACACAGAGACAGCATACGAGGCCAAAGAACTGCGGCAGTGTATCCGGCGTTTTGTGCGCTCACTGCCGGAGCGGGAGGGAAATGTGCTGGTACGCCGGTACTTCTTTGCCGAATCTATAGCGGATATTGCGCGGCGGTACGGCCTGACAGAAAATCATGTGACGGTGATGCTGAGCCGGACGCGGAAAAAGCTGAAGGCGCATCTTTTGAAGGAGGGATACCGATGAACAAAAACGATTTATTCAGGGCATTTGACGGAGTGGATGACGATATTCTGGAACGCAGTGAGGTTCCCACAGCCCTCCGCAGGCCATTGGCCTACCGAAAGTGGCCGGCGGTGGCCGCCTGTTTGGTTCTAATTGTAAGTCTGACGGGGGGTATCCTCGTTGCTGAAGCCAAAGAGTACAACGCGGCGGTAGACTTTTTCGAGGAGAACGGTCTGTCCACCGAGGGGCTGAGCCGGTCAGACGTGAAAGCTGTTTACCGGGATATTACCAGCCAGCATTTCACCTATGACAAAACGGCGGAGGTCATTGAACGGGCAGTACCTGGGCTGGAAATCTCCCAGCGGGAGCCTACCCCGGAGGAGTTGGCGGCGCTGTGGGATCGGAACGTGTGGCGCAACACCCGGTCGGAAACCGGGTTTAGCTACCGCATGGATGTCCGGGAGAAGCTGGACGAGAGCCTGGGCTTCGATGTGCTGGACAGGAGCGTTTTGGAGTGCTACCGGGATGGCAATCCGATCTGGTCGGTGGAGTTCCCCGACCTCTACGTGGAGGACGGTGTGCACACCTCCGCCGGGACGGCGGTGTGGGGGCATAATGACACCTGGTCCAGTGAGCAGCCTGTGTATTCCAGCATGGCTCGGGTGGACGAGAGTGGGAACGTCCTCTGGCAACGTCAACTGGATCACGGCTTTGAGCGAGAGTATATCGCCGCCGTGCTGGACAACGGGGACGGTACATGGGCGGTCGTCAGCCGGGGAGACTTCCGTTACCTCTGCCTGAGCCAGTACGACACAGACGGAACCGAGCTTAGCTTCTGCAAGACCGAGGTCGGTAATAAGGGCATCTGGAATGCCGTCCGCTTGGGAGAGGGATACCTGATACAGCTGGGACACAAGCTGGATGGAGAAACCGCCCGGCTGGTGAAGCTGGATCGGGAGGGGAGTTTAATGGACACCTTCACTTATGAAGGGGATGACTGTGATTACACCATCACTGATATGATTGAGTTTGGGGATCGGGTGTATCTGTCCGCCTACGCAGTGCCCAAGCAGAAGGACAAGGGCGGGCGGTATGAGATTGCTGACATCCTGGCTTACTTGTTTAACAACAACATCTGGGAAATCTCCAGTGAGGAACTGACCCCTATGGTGAGGGACAACTACACGGCGGTGCTGTTGCTGTGTGACCCGGAGGGCGGTACGCCGGAGGCATTCTATTCTGTCAAAGGATCACTGGGGGGAAAATTGGCAGTAAACGATACTGGAGAATTGGCGTGGGATGTGGAGAGCATAGTGAACACATTCTATTCCCCAGCTACCAATTCCTTTACCATTGGTGGCACCTGTCAAGTATTCTGTTATACCTTTGCCGATGTCGGAACTTTCCTTAGTCAAGAGGACACAGGCGAAACAGTACCATATCATAGATAATCCCCCAAAGGGTAGTCCAAGAAAAGTCCTCCACCAGCATTCTTATATGTTTTTCCTTTGAATTGGTACAATCTAAGGGATTAGAATTTATTTTTCGCTACTTGGCAAGCAGTGTATTTGTTCCCACAAATACTCAAAACAGCTTTCCGGCGTGACCGCCGGAAAGCTGTTTTTGCTCGTTGGTGGCTCCTGCCCCCAAACCCCTTTTCGCAGAATTCCATTCTGCGGCTGCGCACCGTTCCGGCGCTTTTCTCTCCCGCCCTTCAGCGGGATTTTTGAAAAACGGGGAAATTGGCACTCCGGCAAAATCTCAACCCCCCGCCAGCCCTCGACAAAATTTTCTTCAAAGGCATTGACAGGAACATCTGTTTGTGCTACTATGATGGGGAACTGAATACTTCACATATTTTTTACGCAGATACATAGACCGAACCACAGCGTTTTTGCTGGGGTCGGTCTTATTGTATCTGCGTTTTTGTTTTTGAAGGGAGGCCGGACAATGGAAAAAATCAAAACGGAGGAAGTCAGGCGCAGGCGGGGCAGACCAAAGCTGGATGCTCACATCACGGAGGAATACGCCCCCAGCAGGCGGCAGGCGCTGAACAAGATGTATCTCTATGAGGGTGTCCATCTATTATCGGTAGCGGCTACCGAAATTCAAAACAGCGAAGTTTTATGGCGGGAGGACAGAACAGCCGTCACCTTAAAATCCCGTGACGGCATTCTGGAGCAACTCGGCAGAATGGCGATGCAGGACAAGCTGGACCGTACCGATTGCGTCTATCTCGCCAACCTTGCCATCGCCGCCGTTCGAGCCGGGTATACCACACGAGAGGTAGAAGTTGCTCTGCGGAAAATCCGCATGGCGGCAAAGTCCAGCATGAAAAATCCAGACAGCGAGGCGCTTTATTGTGCGCTGGGCAACACCGTGGACATTCTGCGGAGGATGGGAGGTATCGCATGAAAACGGAAAAACGGCCAGTGGAAATCACAGTGGCGGGGGAACTCCCAGGCTTTGAATACAGCGGGCGCCGGGGCGTGTTTTTGAACCTGGGGCTTGATGTGGAAATGGACGGAGTGACCTATCACCTGTCCAGCAGCTTTGCGGAAAAAGCGGAAATGGGCGAGGTCATCGACACAGCAGAACTGGAGCGGAACGGGCGGCGGACGGCGTAAAAACTTTCGATGTCCGGCAGAAAGCTATTGCTTTACAGTGCTAAAGCGGCTATAATGGGAGCAGGTAACAGATGCTATGTTCCTGCGTCCAGGGAGGTAAAAAAACAAGATGCAGGAAAAATACAATGTTGGAATTTATTGCAGGCTCAGCCGGGACGATGAGAGAACTGGGGAGTCCGTGTCCATCGAAAATCAAAAAATCATGCTCAGCCGCTATGTGCAGGAGCAGGGTTGGAACCTCTACGCCGCCTACTGCGATGACGGGGTCTCCGGGACGACTTTCGACCGACCTATGTTCAACCAGATGATCGCCGATGCCAGGGCGGGGAAAATCAATCTGATATTGTGCAAGGACCTCAGTCGCCTCGGCAGAGATTACATTGAGGCTGGCCGGTATACGGACATCGTGTTCCCTTCGATGGGCTGCCGGTTTATTGCCCTGAATGACGGCGTGGACACCATCCACAAGAACAATGAGATGCTGGTGATTTTGAAAAACGTCATGAACGACCTCTATGCACGCGACACCAGCAGCAAAATCCGCGCCGTCAAGCAGTCCACATTTCGGACGGGAAAGTATGTCGGCTGCTACGCTCCTATCGGCTACCGAAAATCCGCAGAGGACAAGCACATCCTGGAAATCGACCCGGTGACCGCCCCTGTCGTTCTCCGCATTTTCGATATGCGCTTGCAGGGGGACAGCTTTCGGAAGATCGCCCGGTCACTGAATGAGGAGGGCGTACCCTCGCCCCGCAGCTTCTACTACATGGCGGAGGGTAGGCTGAATCTGCGGGGCGAAATGACCTACTGGAACGATGTGACGGTCAAGACCATTTTGCGGAATGAGGTCTACCTCGGCCACATGGTGCAGAACAAAACCGGCACCGTCTCCTACAAGGTCCACAAGCAGGTGAGCAAGCCGAAAGAGGACTGGATCAAGGTGGAGCATACCCATGAGCCGCTCATTTCCCAGGAGGTCTGGGATGCCGTTCAAAGGCTGGACAACCACCCCTCCAAGGGCCGCTCTGGCAGTGATGGGGTGATCTCTCTGTTCGCCGGCGTCCTCTATTGTGCGGACTGCGGCGGCTCTATGCGCTATCAGAGGGACTACCGCAGCCGGAAGCGCCACACCGATGGACACTTTGGCGGGTTTCAAGCCTACTCCTGCAACCGGTATATGAGTGGCGGCAAGGCGGCCTGTACCTCGCACTACATCAACTGCAAGGTGCTGACGAAGCTGCTCTTGCTGGACATCCACGCCAAGGCGATGCTGGCGCAGAACAGCCCCGCCGCCCTCAAGGAGAAAATCCTCGCCCAGAAGAACGCCGCCAGTCTGGAGCAGACAAAAGCGCTCCGGGCAACGCTGGCAGCGGTGGACAAGCGGCTGGCGGAACTGGAAAAGCTGGTGGTGTCGGCCTACGAGGACAAGGTGAAGGGCGTCATGCCGGAGGCGCTGTGCGTCCAGCTGATGAACCGCTACGAGGACGAACGCCGGGGCAAGCTGGAACAGCGGACGCAGCTCACCGCCCAGCTGGAGGCCACCCAGGAGGACGAGCAGGCCACCGACGAATGGCTGGCCGTCATCCGCGATTATGCCCAGCTTGAGGAACTCGACCGCCCCACGCTTTTGCGGCTGGTGAAGCGCATCGAGGTGGGCGAGAAGTACGAAATCGCCGGGGAAACCCACCGGGACATCAAAATCTATTACAACTTTGTCGGGTATGTGGAACTCTGAAATCTGTACTTCTTTATGCGAGGTTATCTAATGAAATGTTCGCCAAGGACACCAGCAAGAAGATTAAGGCGACCTGGCAATCCAAGGGACGCTCCGGCGAACACCTTTGCACACTTCCGCCCTATGGGTATATGAAAGACCCGGAGGACAAGAAACGCTGGATTGTGGACGAGGAAGCGGCGGCTATCGTGCAAAAGATTTTCTCCCTGTGCGTGGACGGTTTGGGGCCGACGCAGATTGCCAAGTGGCTGCAACAGAATGAAGTCCTAAATCCTATTGCGTACTTTCTGCTGAAAGGTTTACCGACCAATGGCAAGCCTCCCGCAAATCCCTACAAATGGACGGCCAAAACAATTTCGGGCATTTTGGAGCGTGTCGAGTATTTAGGCCATACGGTCAATTTCAAGACCAGCAAACCATCGTTCAAGAGCAAAAAGACCGTTTGGAATAACCCGTCTGAATGGGTGATCTTCGAGAATACCCAAGAGCCTGTCATTGAGGAAAGCGTGTTCCTGATTGTTCAGAATATCCGGCAGGGACGCCGCCGCCCGACCAAGATGGGGGACATGGGTATGTTCTCCGGGCTGGTGTACTGCGCCGATTGCGGCGGCAAGATGTACCTTTGCCGGGCCAACCACTTCAAGCCGGAACAGGAGTATTACATTTGCTCCACCTATCGAAAAGACCGTACCCTGTGCAAGACGCACTCCATCCGCCGTGTAGTGCTGGAAGAAATCGTACTGCGGAACCTGCGGGAAGCAATCTCCTATGTGACGCAGTATGAGGACGACTTTATCCAGCGGGCGGCGGAACGGAGCCTGCGGGAGCGTGACAAGGCGCTGGCACAGAAAAAGGCTGTGCTGGCACAGTCCGAAAAACGCATCGCGGAGCTGGATGTGATCTTCAAGAGAATTTATGAGGACAACATTTCCGGCAAGCTGTCCGATGATCGGTTTATCAAGCTGTCCCGTGACTATGAACAGGAGCAGGAACAGTTAAAGGCCGTCGTGGAAACCCTGGGACGGGAAGTGAAACAGCAGGAGCAGAAGAAAACCAACGTCAGGAAGTTCATTTCTGTGGTGAAGAAGTACACGGACATGACCCAGCTTGACGCCACCATCCTGCGTGAGTTCGTGGAACAGATCAGGGTGTCCGACACCTACACGACCAACGAACAGCAGAAGCGGGTGAAAATCCGGGAAATTGAGATCGTCTATAACTTCATTGGTGCGTTTGATTTTGAGGGAGCGCGGGAGCAATCCCAAACTGCCCAAGACAAAAATAATGCGAAAGTCGGCGCGGCTTGACGCTACGCCGACCCTCGCTTAGAATGTTTTCTTACGTCACCGCCCCACAAGGCCGGTGGATTTTTATTACGTCAATTCCTTCCGCAATCGCTCCAGAGCGCGGCGCTCCAGGCGGGAGATCTGAACCTGGGAGACCCCCAGGACCCGGGCGGCGCTGGTTTGGGTGAGGCCCTTGTAGTAGCGCAGGTACATGACCTGCCGCTCCCGCTCCGGGAGGGCGGACACGGCGGCGCGGAGGGTGATGCGCTCCACCATCCCCTCCTCCTGGTTGCCTGTGGTCAGCAGACCCTCCAGGGTGAGGCCGTCCTCTCCCGTCTCCGCCTGGAGGGAGATCACCGGGTCGGCCGCCGTCTCGGCGGCGGCGATGTCCTCGGGGGACAGGCCGGTGTGCTCCGACAGCTCGGACAGGGTGGGCTCCCGGCCCGTCTGGCTCAGCAGTCTGGCCTGGGTTGTGCGGATGAGCACCAGCCGGTCCTTCAGCCCCCGGCTCACCTTGATCGGGCCGTCGTCCCGGAGGAAGCGGCGGATCTCCCCGGCGATCTTGGGCACGGCGTAGGTGGAGAACTGGGTGCCGAAGCTGGGGTCGAAGCCCCGGACCGCCTTGAGAAAGCCCAAACAGCCCAGCTGATACAGGTCATCCGGCTCCACCCCCCGGCCATAGTACCGGCGGACCACGCTCCAAATCAGGCCGTTGTTCTCCAGCAGGACCTGCTCGCAGGCGGCGGCGTCCCCCTCCCGGGCGGCCTCCAGCAGGGCGGAGCCGGTATACGGGCCGCTCAATGCCCGGCCCGGCGGGCGATTCGCCGGGCCATGGTGACAGTGGTTCCCTTCCCAGGGGTGGAGCGGACCCGCACGGCGTCCATAAAGCTCTCCATAATGGTAAAGCCCATACCGGAGCGGTCCTCGTTCCCTGTGGTGAACAGGGGCGTCCGGGCCTGCTCCACGTCGGCGATGCCCACCCCCCAGTCCCGGACGGCGATCTCCAGCACGTTGCCCTCCTTGAGGCGCAGCTTCAGGACAATCCGGCCCAGGGTATCGGGGTAGGCGTGGACGATGGCGTTGGTCACCGCCTCGCTGACGG
>OFGE01001685.1_pt1 | contig 18508 bp, 27 predicted proteins | sample 1521681 | NCBI WGS metagenome assembly OFGE01 (sample SAMEA3504093, study PRJEB24116) | mouse gut metagenome | biome: mouse gut; feature: mouse-associated habitat; material: faeces | place: Denmark | collected 2011
TCAGCACGACTTTTTTCAGTCCTCTTGCCATTCCCTTCAAACAGATGGAAAAACGGTTACGGCTTAAAATCGGGAAAATGATACCAACGGTCTCATCGCCAAATTTGTCATGCACATCTTTTGCAATCTGGTCAACGTGTGCGTAATTCCCCTGTGCTCTTGCAACAACCGCTTCTGTTACTGCAACCACATCTTTATCACGTACGTCAAATCCTTCGCTCTTTGCCGCTTTCAATACGGAATCCACTACGATATCCGCAATGTTGTCGCCTTCTCTGATAATCGGTGCTCTCACACCTCTTGACACTGTACCTACCATTCTATCCATGATTTGTCTCCTCCAATGTTTATCAAACTTCTTACATAAATCACGAATTTATTATACACCAACTTTTCCAAAATGCAAATAAAATCTGTTCTCGCAAAAAAGTTTTTTAAAAACGAAAAAAATGATTGCATCTTTTTGAAAAAGCTGTATAATATCATTTGTAGCGTTCACACATGCTGGAATAGCTCAGTCGGTAGAGCACTTCACTCGTAATGAAGGGGTCGTCGGTTCAAGTCCGATTTCCAGCTTTGTTAGAAAGACTGTAATTCTTATTACAAGAGTTACAGTCTTTTTGTTTCATAACCGTTTCCGATAATGCCCATGGTTTTACCATTTATTTCGTTTCTCATTATAACCATCTACATGCACAGTCATCTGCGGATACGGAATCTCAATCCCCTGTTCATCCAGCGTAAGCTTAATCGTCTCTAACAGACGCCACCTCGTCGGCCAGAACTCCTCATTCTTCACCCACGCCCTTGCCCCAAGGAGCACGGCGCTGTCGGCAAGCTCATCCACAAACACATTAATCTCTTCATCCTTCATCACACACGAATCCGCCGTCAGTATCTCCTCAATCAGCGCCTTTGCCCTGCGAAGATCCGCCTGATAGGATATAGATACCTTGAGGTCGAGCCTTCTCTCTGCCTTCGCCGTCGCATTCGTCAGGCTGCTGTTGGTCAGCATCCCATTGGGTATGACGATCGTCTTGTTGTCAATGGTGCTGAGCTTTGTGTAGAAAATCTGAATCTCCTTCACAGTCCCTTCATTCTTATTGGTATCCTCAATAATATAATCTCCCACCTCAAAAGGCTTCAGGAGCAGAATCAGCACGCCGCCCGCAAAATTCGACAGGCTCCCCTGTAACGCAAGTCCAATGGCAACGCCGCCCGACGCCAAAAGCGCCGCTACAGAAGCCGTATCCACGCCGAACTTCGCTGCAATACTGAAAATCAGCAGCGAATACAGCCCAACCTTTAAAAAGGAGTCCACAAACTGCACAACCCCTTTATCTGCACTGGAACGCTCAAGGGAGCGTCGCACCAGCTTTTGAATCCAACGGATGATAATCCTCCCGATAAAAAATACCGCCAGGGCAATCAGGACACGCACGCCAAATCCTGCAAGTTTCGGGATACTGTCCTGGATATACCGCGCAAAACGCCCCACTTCCTCTACCGTATCCTGTGTCACTTCCGCCACTTCCCCTGCGGCATTTTCCGCCACTTCATTGGCAGTGATTGAGCCTTCGTCCAACACCCTAAGCAGTATCATAGACTTCCTTCCTTTCTTTCCCCTTCTTTAATACCGGAGCGCAAGAAACGCACTCAGATTCCCTCTGACCGTCCCTGTACTGCGGTGTGAAAACAAAATGTCCGGGTTACAGTGGGTACACACATTTGTAACCGCAATCTGCTCTCTTCTGACTCCCGCTTCTGTCAGCACAATCTGGTTTGCCCTCCAGAGGTCAAGCTGATATTTTCCATCCGTCTTCTCATAGAACAACTCCTGCCACAGAGATTCGTCAAATGCCTCCTGAAATTCCCCTATCACGTCCCCGCTGACCTCATAGCACTCCTGGCAAATAGACGGCCCGATGGCGGCAAATACCTGCGCCGGGTCTGTCCCATACTGCTCCTGCATCAGCTCAAGCGTTACCTTTCCCATCCTGCCCACGGTTCCCCGCCATCCCGAATGGCTTAACCCGATAGCACGATGCACCGGATCAACAAAAAACAACGGCACACAGTCCGCATAAAATGTCACCAGACAGATTCCCGGCACATCCGTCACCATCCCATCCGTATCAAGGAACTTTCCGCCCCGGTCCTTCTCCTCAACCACAGCCACATTCGTCGTGTGAGTCTGGTGCGTATATGTAAAATCCGTTGGTTCTACCCCGATGGCCGCGGCAATCCTGCGCCGGTTCTCCTCAATCGCCTCTGGCTCATCCCCTCTGGTCGTACTGATATTCATCGTCGCACAATGCCCCTTGCTGACGCCTCCAAGCCTTGTAGAAAATCCATGCCGCACAACGCCAGTCTGCTCTAACAAGGGAAAGGAAAGATAAGGGACGCCCTTTTCCTCTCTCTCATCAAATATATGCTGTCCATTCTTATATTTTAACCCAAGGCCCATATTTTATCCTCCATGATTCGATTCACATCCATCCTCCCGCATAATCAAATGCATCCTGATACAAAGTCACCGTATCCCCCTCAAAACTTACCACGTCAAACCGGCAGGCCCTATCAGGCAAACCATGGCTTTTCATATAATAGAGAGCGCACTTTGAAATCACACTCTGCTTCCTGAAGCCGACCGCCTCCGCCGGATGTCCCTTTCCGTTGCCCGCCCTGTATTTCACCTCGCAAAAGACCAGATATTCCCCATCCCTTGCAATGATGTCAATCTCGCCTGACCTGCACCGAAAATTATACTCCAGAATCTCATACCCTTTCTCCTCCAGGTATGCCCCGGCCCTGCGCTCATACTTTTCACCGATTTTTCTCTTATTCTCTGCCATAGGATACCGCCGCCTCACATGCACCGCTTCATATATATTTCCCAACAAATGTCATCCTATGTATCGGAGAAACCCCAAGCTCCCGGATTCCTGCAATATGCGCTTTTGTCCCATATCCTTTATTGCTTGCAAAATCATACCCGGGAATCACACTGTCATATTCCACCATGAGGCGGTCCCGCGTCACCTTGGCGATAATGCTTGCCGCCGCAATCGACACGCTTTTTTCATCCCCCTTGATAATCGGGACCTGAAAAATATCCACCTCCGGGATAGTAACGGCATCATTCAGAAGAACATCCGGGCGTACACTTAGATTCGCAATCGCCTTTCGCATCGCCTCATAAGTCGCCTGAAGGATATTAATCTCGTCAATCCGCGCCGGGCTTACCATCCCAATTCCCGCCGCAACCGCCTTCTCCATAATCTCATCGTACAGAACTTCCCGCTTCTTCTCCGAGAGCTTTTTTGAGTCGTTCACCCATAAAATTTCACAGTCTTTGGGCAGGATTACCGCCCCAGCCACAACCGGTCCCGCAAGCGGTCCCCTGCCCACTTCATCTATCCCGCAGATATATCCGTATTTCTCATACTCTTTCTCATAAGCGCGCATCGCCTCAAGCCTCGCCCGCTCCTTCGCAAGCTTCTCTTCCCGCTTATTCATGGCGGATTACCCCCAGACTGTCAAAGGGATAAATCCGTACCCATGCTTTTCCAATCAAGTTCTCCCGTTTCAGCACGCCAACGCTTGCATCGCGGCTGTCAGAGCTGTGATTCCGGTTATCCCCAAGCACGAAATATTCATCCTCCCCCAGTTGGATTGGCGTCGCCGCAATCCCCGGGGAATCCATCACCTCCGCGCCGTAGACGTCGCTTGACAAAATCTCCCCGTCCACATAGGTATAGCCGTCCACCACCTGAACCGTCTCGCCCGGAAGCCCGATGATTCTCTTGATATAAAATGTATTCTCCTCATGCTGGTAGGGAAATACGATAATATCATAACGTTTCGGCTCCCAAAAACGATAGGACAGCTTATCCACGATAAGATTGTCACCGTCACTTAACGTAGTCTCCATGGAGGAGCCGCTGACCCGCGTCCTCTGTCCGACAAATGTGATAATCAGGTATGTCAGCCCGATAATGATCAGTATATATAAGACCCAACCTCCCAGTTCCCGGAGGATGCCCTTCTCTTCTTCCTGCCTTTCCATTACTACTGTCTCCTTCTTCCTGTCTTCTACAGACATTCTATCACACTTCCTGGGGATATTCCAGCGTCAGCCGCCCAATCCTTCCGCTGCGAAAATCATCCAGCAGAAGAAGCGCCGCTTTTCCCGTATCCAGCTCATTTCCCCGCAGAAGACAATGCCTGCTGCGCGCAATCTCTTCCAGCATACGGTACGGGCTTGCATCCACAGCCGGCTCCAGACGGTACTTCTCCTTTAGCCTCCCCGGATAATTCGCCTCCAGCACACGTAAAAGCTCCGCCGCCAGTTCCTCCGTATTCAGAATCTCATCCTTCATAGACCCGATAAAGGCCATCATAAGCCCCACTTGCTGGTCTTCAAACTTTGGCCACAGAATCCCCGGAGTATCCAGAAGCTCCACCTGCTTATTCAGGCGAATCCACTGCTTTCCCTTCGTGACTCCCGGCTTATTTCCAGTCTTTGCACAAGCCTTGCCTGCAAGGGAATTAATAAATGTGGACTTGCCCACATTGGGAATCCCTACTACCATCGCCCGCACAGGACGGTTCAGAATTCCTCTCTTCCTATCCCGCTCAATCTTCTCCCTGCACGCTTCCTGAATCACCTCGTGGACCGGCTTCATACCGCTGTTCTTCCTGGAATTCACCTTCGCCACAAGATAACCCCTGTCCCTGAAATACGCTTCCCAGGCGTCGTTCCACCGCTCCTCGGCAAGATCAGCCTTATTAAGAAGAATCAACCTCGCCTTATTCTTCCCAAGCTCATCAATATCTGGATTCCGGCTGCTAAGAGGAATCCTCGCGTCCACAAGCTCAATCACAAGGTCAACCAGCTTCATATTCTCCTGCATCATCCGTTTTGCCTTCGTCATATGGCCCGGATACCATTGAAAATGCATACTTCCTACTCCTTATGTTTTATCCATCCAAAATGTTCCCCAAAGGAAATAACAAACCACGCTTTCCCATAAATATATTCCCGCTTCACATTCCCCACGTCCGCATTCCGGCTGTCCTCACTGCTCGCCCGGTTATCTCCCAGGACAAAATATTCATCACCGGCAAGCTTCACCTTCTCCTTCACAATCCCCACGTCGTCAATGTCCGTCGTTACGTACCCTTCCTCCAACTTCTCTCCGTCGATATAAATTCGGTTTTCCATAATCTCCACCGTCTCCCCCGGCAGACCGATGATACGCTTCGTATAATAATGGACATTCTCATTCCCCTTGGGTTTAAATACAATAATATCCCCACGTTTCGGAGTCGTGGCATTATAAATAATCCGATTTACCAAAACCACGTCCCCGTTGCCAAGGACAGGCTTCATGGAATCCCCAACAGTGCTGACCTGCTGCCCAAAATACCAGACACACACAAACGCCAGAAGGCATGCCACGCCAATCTTGAATATCCATATCCCAATCGCCGCAAGCTTCTGTAGGTCGATGCGGAATTTGAATTTCTTTCTTCTGATTTTCTTAAAAAAACGTCTATTCCGTCTGCGTCCCATTTACTCCCCTTATAACAGAAAAAGGACAATATACGCTATGTACTTGTCCTTTTTAACCCGTCTCTTATTTTACTAACTCTTTTACCTTCGCCTTCTTGCCGACACGGTCTCTCAAGTAGAACAGTTTCGCCCTTCTAACCTTACCTCTTCTTACAACCTCAACCTTCTCAACGTTTGGTGAGTGAAGCGGCCATGTCTTCTCAACGCCGACACCGTTAGAATTCTTCCTTACAGTAAATGTAGCTCTTGAACCGCCCCCCTGTTTCTTCAGGACTGTTCCCTCAAACACCTGAACTCTCTCGCGGTTTCCTTCTTTAATCTTGCCGTATACCTTAACGGTATCTCCCACGCGGAACTCCGGCGCATTCTCTTTTAACTGCTCTTCTTCAATCTTCTTAATAATATCGTTCATTGTGTGACCTCCTTTTATTCCGGATGTTCTTAATACATACGTACCAGAGGACCATCTCTCTTCTTCACAACGTTTTATATTTTACCACATTCGCCGTCTCTTGACAAGAGTTTTCTCTCATTTTCCGTAAGCTCGGCTTTTTCAAGCAAATCCGGCCGAAGCTTTGCCGTCCTTAACACCGACTGTTCCCTGCGCCACTTCTCAATATTTCCATGATGCCCTGACAGCAGAATCTCAGGAACCCGCTTATCATGCCAGATTTCCGGCCGGGAATACTGGGGATATTCCAGCAGGTTATCCTGAAAACTTTCAAACTCTGCCGACACGTCATTGTGGAGGACGCCCGGCACCAGCCGGGAAATGGCATCTACCATAATCATAGCAGGCAGTTCCCCGCCCGTGAGGATGTAATCGCCGATAGACACATAATCTGTCACAATCTCCTCCACCACACGCTCGTCAATCCCCTCGTAATGGCCGCACAGGAAAATAAGCTCCTGCTCTTTTGCAAGCTCCGCTGCCATTCCCTGATTAAACGTCCTGCCCTGGGGAGAGAGGTAGATAACCCTCGGCTTTTTCGTTTCCCTGGGATTTTCTTCCTCCCTGTCTGGTATCCGCTCTTCTTGGCATACGTTCCCCCGCCGGGAAATGAGCATCTCCTCTACAGCCTTATACGCCTGATATACCGGTTCCGCCTGCATCAGCATCCCCGCGCCGCCGCCGTAAGGATAGTCGTCCACACTGTTATGCTTGTTAAACGCATAATCCCTGATGTTAACCGCATCAATGGACAGAATCCCTTTGTCCATGGCCCTTCCGATAATGCTGGTGTTCAATCCCTGCATCACCATTTCCGGAAATAACGTCATAATATAAAAATGCATCTTCTTGCTCCTACATCCTTTCATCTACTTGCGGCAAACCACAGGCTGCCATGGATTTGAAATTGTTAAATCAGCCCGTCCATCACATGAATCTTCATCTTCCTGCCCGGAATATCTACCTCTAAAATACATTCCTTGATTGCCGGCACGAGAACCTCGCCTGCCGACGGATGGTCAATCACATACACGTCGTTTGCCCCGGTCGCCATCACATCCTTCAGGACGCCAAAATCCTCCCCCTCATCCGTCGTCACCTGTATCCCAATCATATCCGTGATATAATACTCGTCCTCTTCAAGAGGAACCGCCTCACTGCGCTCTACCAGAAGCGGGCAGCGTTTATATCGTTCCACATCATTGATGTTATCATAGCCCTTGAATTTTAGGATCACAAACTGTTTGAAAAACTTGACGTTCTCAATCTCCAAGGGCAGCGTCTCTTTTCCCGTATCCAGAAGCACATGTTTTAAGTCCTGAAACCGCGTGGGATCATCCGTCGTCGGAAATACTTTCACTTCTCCGCGGATTCCGTGTGTCTGGGTGATGACTCCGACCTGTAATAATTCTTCCATAGCTTCCTATCTCCTAACATACACTCACTGAAAGTTTAAATAAGGACAGAACACAATATCTTGCGTCTGTCCCCCGGATAAATGGCATCCATTACCTTAATCCATAATGTCAACGATAACTTTCTTATCCTCTTTTGCGGCCGCAGCCTTCACAACCGAGCGGATCGCCTTGGCAATGCGCCCCTGCTTACCAATCACTTTTCCCATATCGAAATCCGCGACATGTACCTCCAGGACGATCGTCTTCTTCTCTTCCTTCTCAGTCACAACCACACTGTCAGGATCGTCAACCAAAGCTTTCGTAATGACTTCAACCAACTCTTTCATAATCAAGCACCTCAAGATTTATTTTTCAATTCCCGCAATCTTAAAGATCTTGTTTACAACTTCCGTCGGCTGTGCGCCGTTGTTCAGCCACTTCTTAGCAGCTTCCTCGTCTACCTTGATTGCGCTTGGCTCACAATTCGGATCATAAGTTCCAATCTCGTCAATAAACTTTCCGTCTCTTGGGGATCTTGAATCAGCTACGATAATTCTATAAAAAGGAGCCTTTTTCTGTCCCATTCTTCTTAATCTGATCTTTACTGCCATTGTATTCTACCTCCATAAAATATAAAATTCTTACGGAAAACCTGTCCATTGCGGTTCCCCGCTTACTGTGTATTTATATAACGCGCCATGCGCGGTTATACCATTTCACGAATGGCCGGCAAGGTACTCTTCCCTGTGTCTAGAACGGCAGACGGAACTTCCCTTTCCTGCCGCCTTTGCCCACCATCTTCATCAGCTTCTTCATCTCGCCGAACTGCTTCACCATGCGGTTGACCTCGCTGATATCCACGCCTGCCCCTTTGGCAATCCTGTGCTTCCTTGATGGGTTCAGAATGTCCGGGTTGCGCCGCTCCTCCAGAGTCATGGAATAAATCATAGCCTCCATCCTTGCGATGCCCTTTTCCGCCTCGGCAGTCTGCTCGTCGTCAAGACCCTTCATCTTGCCCATGCCTCCCATGCCGCCAAGGCCAGGCATCATGCTCATGATACTTCCAAGCCCGCCCATGTTCTTCATCTGGCTGATGCTTTCCAGATAGTCCTCGAAATCAAACTGGTTCTTCTTCAGCTTCTGCGCCATCTGCTTGGCTTTCTCTTCATCGATCTCGGCTTCCGCCTTCTCAATCAATGTCAGCACATCGCCCATTCCTAAGATACGGGACGCCATCCGATCCGGATAGAACTGTTCTAAGTCAGACAGTTTCTCCCCCATACCTACATATAAAATCGGTTTCCCTGTAACGGCCTTGACGGACAGCGCCGCTCCGCCTCTGGTATCGCCGTCCAGCTTCGTAACGATTACGCCGTCTATTCCAGCCTTATCGTTAAATTCCTTCGCCACATTGACGGCGTCCTGGCCCGTCATGGCATCGATGACCAGAATCGTCTGGTGTACCGTAACCGTATTCTTTATCTCCTGAAGTTCTTCCATCATATCTGCATCGATATGAAGGCGGCCTGCCGTATCCAGAATCACAATATGATTCCCGTTCTTCTGCGCATGTTCAACAGCGGCTTTCGCAATATTCGCCGGCTTATGGTTTTCTCCCATGGAAAACACTTCCACGCCTTGCTTCTCACCGTTCACCTGCAGCTGCTTGATTGCCGCCGGACGGTACACGTCACAGGCGACCAGCAGCGGCTTCTTGCCTTTTAATTTATATTTGCCCGCCAGCTTGGCAGTGGTGGTGGTCTTACCTGCACCCTGAAGCCCGGCCATCATGATGACCGTAATCGCGCTTCCCGGCTCAAGCTTAATCTCCGTCGTCTCGGAACCCATCAGCCGGACAAGCTCTTCGTTCACAATCTTGATGACCATCTGCCCGGGATTCAGGCCGTTCATGACATCCTGCCCCACCGCTCTTTCCTGGACGCTCTTGACAAAATCCTTAACCACCTTGAAATTCACGTCCGCAGCAAGCAAAGCACGCTTAATCTCCTTGAGAGCCTCTTTCACGTCATCCTCGGTGAGACGTCCCTTGCTCCTCAGGTTCTTAAATATATTTTGAAGTTTTTCTGTCAGACTATCAAATGCCATACTATAACTCCTCTAAAATCTCGCCGGATATCTTCCGGATACTCTGAATCAGCGCTTCTGCATTCTCTTCTTCATAATGATCTAAAAGCCTATCGATTCTCTCTACCTTATCTTTGACCGCTAAAAACTTATCAATCAGGTGAAGCTTCTCTTCATAACCCCTCAGCGTCTGGTTACATCTCTTGATGAGGTCATGGACTCCCTGGCGGCTGATGCCGGCTTCTTCGGCAATCTCGCCTAGCGAAAGGTCGTCCGCTACAAACCGCTCATAAATCTCCTTCTGGCGGTCTGTCAGCAATTCTCCATAAAAATCAAACAGTAATGACTGTTCCAGAATCTTATCCACGTTTATCACCTGTGCTATCATACAACAAAAAAAAGCAGGTGTCAAGTATTTTTTCTTGACACCTAAAAACGTTTCTTTCATGCCAGCAGCCAGTCAATCCTAAGGCATCCCCATCCCTTGTCTTCCTCTTCTTCCCCGCATTCACATGCTTTCCGGAACTTTAACTTCACGTCCACATTCCTTGCCTCCGGATATTTGGACAAAAATAATGCGGCAGCCCCGGATACGGCAGGCGTCGCCATGGATGTCCCGCTCTTTCTGACATAAGGTATCTTCGTCTTAAAATAACGGCTGTTGCAGGACGCCACATGATAACCGGGGGCCACCAGTTCCGGTTTGACGATACAGCGGTCGGTAGGTCCGACGCCAGAGCAGGCGTTCTTCATCCCCGGTTCATCCAACGCGCCTACAGTAATGACCTTCCGGCTGTTGCCCGGAACTGCAATACTGCCTGTCTCAGGCCCCTGGTTCCCGGCGGATACTACAACCGTAATTCCCAGATCCCACAGTATTTCCACTGCCTCAATTAAATCCTGTTCCTTCTTTCCATCCAATCCTTTCCTGGCTCCAACGGATATGTTTACAACCCGGATTCCATAACGTTTGTAATGATCCTGAATCCACTTGATTCCTTCAAGAATCTGCTCCACGCTTCCCTCTCCTTTGGAATCCAGCACCTTTACAATGACAAGCTCTGCTTCCGGGGCTATTCCTCCATATTCCCCCCTGGACAGCCTGCCGTCCCCCGCAAGGATTCCGCCTACATGGGTCCCATGCCCGCTGTCGTCGTACATCCCGCACCGCCTGTTGACACAGTCGTAAAATGCAAGAATCCTGCCTTTCAGGTCGGGATGCACAGCCATTCCAGTGTCCAGGACCGCCACTGCCACATTCTGGCCCCGGATGCCTCCCCTTATGGTATCGTCACAACGATAATGAATCTGCTGTTTTACTTTATTCATTGAAAAAAACCTTTTTTACCAGCATATTCCAGAGAAATGAAACCTGTGCCATCTTCCGGGGGATTATATCATTCGGCTTCTGCTTTCTGTTCTTCTATAAACTTTTTCAACTCTTTATGTAATTTTCCCCACGTACTCAGCACACTCTTTGTACCAAAATAGGCTTTTACCCTGTCAACATCCGCCGTCTTTTCTATGATTTCTAATTTTACCGTATCCACTTCCCCATCGACCGTATTCATATACAATTCATAAAACACATCCGCATCAATTCCAAAATTTACTACAAAATTCTCAATCGTCCTCTTAATCACCCTATCGGAATATTCCTGAATATAGGTCAGAAACGTCTTACCGTCCTCTACAATGAGCATCCCGCTTTTCACATCTTCAAGAACCTGACGCGCAAATTTTTGTTTTGCGGCCGGCAAAACTCCAATATTTTTCTTAATTTCCTCGATTGCCTTTGCCTGCCTGATTAACTGTTCTTCCTGTGCGTTAACGTCTTTAAGAGTCACGATTTTAAACTGTGCTTCTAAATATTCTGCGTCAATCTTATCCATTTCAATCGTTGACAGATTCGTCTGCATATCGAACCCCGGCTTTTTCTTTCCGCCGCCTCCGCCGCCGTTTGAGAGCAAATCCTGATATCTCTTGGTCAAAATGCGGTAGGTTCTCTCTTCAAAATTCAACGGCGCCCCAAATTCATTATTCCACTTTAAGCCTTGAAGCATTGCCGCCCTAAGCGTACTCTTCAGGCTATAGAACTCTTTTCGGAATTTCTGCCTATTTGCGTCTGACCTTGGCAACTGTTCAAAATTCTCTATACGGTCACTTGCGAAAATATCTGAAATATTCTGAAACGTCCGATTAAGGGTCTTAATATTTTCATCAATATCATCTACCTGAACATTCGCATAATCCCCCTGACAGTAGAGTTTCACCGCTTCATTGAGATTGCTCCTCATCGTATAGATTTTCCGGAAAAATTTAACCAGCCCCAGAGGCTTTTCATGGTTGTCATACGAGTCAAAATCAGTGATTACGATATATTTTCCATTTTTCGGGATCTTTTTTTGCCTCCTCTTCTGATTGTGAATTACTCTGATCCAATGCTACCCGCATCCTGAGTTCTCCGTCTTCATAGGTCTTTTCTCCCTTTGGATAGAAGCCTAATACATTTCCGTCACGGATTCCCGTTGCAAGTGAATATACCGCAAGGCATCTGCCAAACACAGACTCCGTCGTCATCTCACCCGCCCGCATATTCTCAGGGAAGATTGGCGTATTCTCTCCATCCTCTAACCATATGGTTATCCCTGTCTCCCCAATGAAAAAAGAACGCTGGATTCATCTTCTTTGCATTCCCTGGATTGGCAAAATATACTGCGTCTTCCGGGGTAATCGCCCAAAATACCTGTATCAGTCCCATAAACCCTTGGAATTTTCTTTCCTGAATATATTTCTTAATCTGGTTTGTGGCTTCCGATATCTCTATGCCGCTGGCTTTTAATTCTATATGAATAACTGGTATCCCGTTAATCAGAAGGGTTATGTCGCTCCTCCTTTCCGGGGTGTCTTCTTCCAGATTAAATACGGTCTGTTCTGCAATCTGATATTTTGACGTCCCGCCTGCCACTTCATTGGCAGAGAAGAGATTCAGGAAAACTTCTTGTCCTGCCTTTTTATAATCTGGCGAATCTCCGTCCCGTCTCACCGGGACATCTTCTCCGGTAATAAAAAGGTTTGATTTTACCGGGGTGTTCGCCTGTCCCCGTACCGTGTCCATAAGACGCTCCATCTCTGATTCTGAAAGCGGGACGTTGTTTAGCGCGTCACGGTTGCGTTCAAATATAATGTTTTTCCAGTTTTCAATTAATTGAGGAATCGTTCTGCGATATAGAACTTCTTTACTCCAGCCTTTCTTTTTCAGGGCGTCTACAAAATCTTTTTCAAAGTTTTGTTCCCCTTTTTTTCCTGTGTATGGTAACGGCATGTCAATCCTCCCTATTCTACGATTTCCCAATACCCTCTTTTTGGTGAACCATGACGAATCAGTATACCAATTTTTTTAAGCTTTTTAATGTTAGATTCAATATTTCTGCTCGAAATGCCTATTGTTTCCGCCATTTTTTTAGCTGAAAGCTGTGCATCCTGCGATAATAATTCAAGAATCTGCTTTTGCGTATGATTCAAATCAGCTCTAGAATTACTCCGATGCTTCTCCGATGCTTCTCCGATGCTTCTCCGATGCTTCTCCGATGCTTCTCCGATACTCCCCCAATACTTCTCCGATGCTTCTTTGATGCTTCTCTGCTCTTCTATGGCAAAAACATTTCGATAAAGATTCACCCGGAACATATCGTCGTACACCTGAAAACTTGGCGTAGGAAGCCCATAACTTTCTGCGGCGCCAAGAATTCTTTTCACACCGGTTCCCCAAGATTCCACAAATCCCATCTTATTCAATACATTGGCAATCGCCCTGTTACGAATTTTAGAATGTCCATCCATAAGTTCCTCATACGTAAGACCATTATAGAGACCACCAGGCGAGGACACTTCCAGTCTGTTATCGTAAATTGCAACCTGAATGCAGGAATCATCTGCCAGATTACGATGACAATGCGCATTTATAATCATTTCCCGGATTGCTTCTAACGGCAGCTCGTAAGACTCTTTTCTAACCAGACTGTCTATCGTCAATCCAAATCGGATATTCCGTAATACAAAATCTGTCGCCCCTACAATTTGTTCGTAAATTGGTCCCGTAAATTCCTGCTTATCAAGAAATACAGTCCTCTCCGTCCCTTTAAATACGGCACATTGGGTTTTAGCAAATGGGAAGTAATCAGATGTCATTAACACAAATGCATTGGCCGCCAGCAGGGAATCATTCTCACTTTTTAAAAGTTTCCAGTTAATAAGCTGGGTAATGGTTACTTCTCGCTCTGAAAGTCCCATTTCATTTCTGAACTTTCCTATATCATGGCACAATTTCTTGACAGCATCCTCAGTAACCTTATACCCGATACAAATCATCTCATCCCAGTAGATTCTTGCGCCTTCCATCTCTAATTCCTTAATTTTCTCCGGATGGGCAGGTCTGGATGTCCCGGCAACCCGAATAAAAGTACCGGAATCCCTGCCCTTTGATTTCAAATAATATGGTCTATTTGCTCCCGGCGCGACAGTTACAACAATTACCGTTTCCCCATCTACAGTCTGCGGCTCAATATTCGGAACAATCTGCGGCTCACAGGAATCCGATATGGCATTAGAAATACTGTCCATCATTCTAAAAAGTTCGTCTTCTCCTATTCCGGTAACTTGTCTGGTTTTATCATCCACACCGAAGACCAGTTTACCGCCTTGCGTATTTGCAAAAGCAATTACCGTCTTTGTGTATTTTTCTGACTCTTTTGGAAGCGCTGCCTTAAATTCTATATTTTTGGATTCGCCATGAATAATTTCTTCAATCGTCATATCGCTAACCTCCCAATACGATAGTACAAAACTTCACTCATCAATCCATTCCTCCCTAAATTCAAGAAATAAAATTACTATTTCTGTTTTGAAACTTTGCAGTTATTTTTTATTTCACTTTCATATACAAATCTATATTTGCCTTTTCCCTTTCCTTTTACTTCCACTACAATATTCATATCTCGCAAATTTCGCATTATATCCTTTGATACGGTTTTTGTACAACCAAGTATTGTCTTCACTTCCGGCGCTCCAAATACTTGATTCGTATCAATCGCATTAGTAATGCCGCCGACCTCTGTCATGTACTTTTTCACATCCTCATCCGCAAAAACGATCTCTTTGATTTCAACCGGCTTAAATATATGGTAGCCATTCTCTAAATCAAATATCTGTGACTTAACATTGGGGAATCTGTCCCAATATCCATCATATGCGGAAAGCGCTCTTTTCCATAGGAAGCGGACGCATCTATGAATAAAACGTCGCTCTCATCCCTCCCTTTTGAAAGAACCATGACAATAACCGGAATTCCTGTGGCAAAGAACATATTCCCCGGGAATCCAATAATTGTTTCAATATTGTGGTTTTCCAGAAGATTTTTTCTAATCTGGTATTCTGCCGCCCCGCGGAACAACACCCCATGGGGCAACACAATCGCCATGATTCCTTCCTTATCTTTTACATGATAAAGACAATGCAGTAAAAATGCGTAATCCGCTTTCTTTTGCGGCGCATGGCCGTACCTAAACCTTTTATCTAATTTAAAATTTTCCGGGTTCCACCCAGAACATAAATCCAAGAATATAATCCTTATATTCGCTTGCTTTAATATTTTTCCTGAGTTCATTAGCAGTCGCCCATATTCTTGCAGCCAGCTCCTGTTTTGTCATTATCGTTCCTCCGATTGTATTTGTTACAGCCAGTATAACACAGAATCCATTTTCCTTCATCCTATTTGTACGCCGCTTTTTCTGTTATTCCACCTTCAATAGTTCCACATGAAAAGTTCCGATGAAAAAGTCCGGCATGAAAAGTCCACGCAAATTTATAATTGATTTCTCCGCCGATATGTCGTAAGATAATAATGTTTATGTCCATATATTAGCAACAGGAGGATATAATGGAAGATAAAAATTATTACGATATATTAGGCGTCTCTGAGAAGGCTTCCTTAGAAGACATTACTGCCGCCAAGAACGAGCTTGCCAAACGGTATCACCCAGACGTCAATCTCAAGGACGGCATCGACACTACAGAGAAGATGCAGGAGATTTTAGAGGCGTACCGCGTCCTGTCCAACCCGGACAAACGTTCCGAATACGACTGGAACCACAGGCGCAGACGTCCCGTCATGCAGACATTCGACCTTCATCACATGGAAGAGGACAACGAGTCCCTTCCTGATTTCGTCGCCTACTGGAAAGCCTCCAACGCCTTGTTTGACATCATCCAGAAAAGCGACCCGTTGTTCCGGGACAAGAATTATTCCGAAGAGCTGACCCAGCTATCCACAGAAGCCCTTGCCCACGTGGTACTGCTTAGGAACTCTTCCATCCCGGAACGCTACTGGTATCCGGATATTATGAATTGGCTTCTGTTTACCTGGTTCCAGCACAGGAACTATACCATTTCCTATCTGCTGACCCTCTACGACGAGTATGCCAAGGAGAACATTTCCGCGCTGGATAAGCTGAAACTCCAGAAGAATACCTACCATTACCAGCACTCTATCAAACGTCTGGTAAAATTATAATTTTCTTTTTCACACATTAGAACCCCTCGCATATTATGTACTGTAAACATCATAAATGGAGGATTTCAAAATGAGTGATTTAAGCGCTACGAACTGTGGATGTGGCTGTGAGTCTAATGTAGGAAGAGGCGGAGAGTGTGGATGCGGCTTTAGCAACAATAACTGCCTGTGGATTATCCTTCTGCTCTTCTGCTGCGGCGGATGCGGCAATGGCTTTGGCGGCGGATGCGGCGGCAACGATAGCTGCCTGTGGATCATCCTTCTGCTCTTCTGCTGCGGCGGATGCGGCAACGGCGGATGCGGCGGTTTCGACTGCGGATGCTAATTATGAGAATCACCGGATACGGGGAATACATTTTCCCGTATCCCGGGGAAAAGGGGGCGGAGTATATCACTCCGTCCTCTTCATTTTGTAGATCGTCAGCACTTCCTCTTCTTCGCCGTCCCGTTCGGCGGCATTCTCCTTCATTTTCTCCTCTCTTTCCTTCCGCTGCTTTTTCAGCATACACTTCTCATCAATCTCATACACTGCATTCCCGTCAATGATCAGCCTTCTGTCCATGTTCATCCTTCCTTCCTGAATTCCTTTTACCATACTAATATATGATTTATCCCACATTTAGTTTTTCCATATCTCATAAAATCCATTCTTCCGTCATATATATTTACAACGTTATTTCAGGAAGCACCTATGGAACAAAATCCCCCAAGACCCATGACCCCTTTTGACAGTATGGTCAACCCGCCTTTTCTGTATACCCTTAAGCTCCTGCTCCCCTACATGCCAGCCTCCATGCAGCGCTTCCTGGGAATCTATGTCAAATTCCTTGAACTGCGCCATGCGATGGAATATTTTCAAGGCTTCGCCTCTCACGCGCAGCCAAAGGATATGTTAGATGGGCTGAAGCCTTACATGAGCCAGGCAGAAAAGGAAATGATGGAACAAATGTCAGGCATGATGAATATGATGGAAATGGTTCAGAATATGCAGGCAATGTCCGACTCTTCCTCCCAGGGCATGGCTGGCTTTAACCCCATGGACATGATGAAAGGAATGTTAACCCCCGAGCAGCAGGAAATGTTCGACATGTACAACGCCATGTTTGAAACTGAACTGAATGATCCCGATACGGGCAATGAGAAAGGAGAATCTGACAATGAATGAATGGATGAATAACCCGGCTATGCAGAGCATGGACCCGATGAAGATGGAGCTGATCCGCACCGCCGCGGCACAGACGCAGGGAAAGAGCGGAAAAGCCCTCGCTCCCGTCATGATGGCGCTGATCACCAACGCAAACAAGAAAGGGATCCAGTTTACCCCGGATGAATTCTCTCTGGTACTCTCCGTCCTGAAAGAAGGCAAATCCAAAGAAGAACAGGATCAGATCGAGAATATGGTCCGGATGGTTTCTGCTTACATGAAAAAATAGCTACAGAAGCAAAAATATTATTTGACTTTTCCTAAGTCTCCTTCTACAATAAGCAAGGTAAGCATTTTTGCCTGAGCATATCTGAAAATTGCTCTGAGATAACATCATATACTGGAGGTACATCATGAAAAAAAAAGTTATTTTGCTATTATGCGCATTCCTTTTTTCTGCGGCTCTTACCGGATGCAGTTCTGATACCGCTGACACTGGTGACACAAAAGCATCCGATACAGAAGGCAGCGGCAATGCGGACGATTCCGATCCCGCCAGGACTGGAGAAGATACGGACTCCGGTGATCCAGGGACCAATACCGGCCTGCAAAACGGACTGCACCACGTAGAGATCGACATCAACGGCTATGGTACGATCGCGCTGGAACTGGATGCCGATACGGCTCCGATCTCTGTCACTAACTTCATGGCGCTCGCAGAAGACGGCTTCTATGACGGACTGACCTTCCACCGCATTATAGACGGATTTATGATCCAGGGCGGCGATCCGCTCGGCAATGGTACCGGCGGCTCTGATATGAACATCAAAGGAGAATTCGCCAAAAATGGGATTGATAATTCTATCTCACACAAGCGCGGCGTCATCTCCATGGCAAGATCCGGCGACCCGGACAGCGCTTCCTCACAGTTCTTCATCGTTCATGAAGACAGTACCTTTCTGGACGGCGAATATGCGGCTTTCGGACATGTGACAGAAGGCATGGATATCGTAGATCAGATCTGTAAAGATACGCCTGTACAGGATGATAACGGAACTGTTGGCACGGATGACCAACCTGTGATAAACACCGTCAAAGTGATCGACTGACCAAAAAGAAGGCTGATGTAACATGCGGCGCCAAAATCCGCCGCCTTACATCAGCCTTTTCTTTTATGAATATTCTTTCATCTATTCTGTCTCCGTATCCAACACATAATTCCTGGTTGTAATTCCGCTCATGCGCCCTTTCGCATTTACCAGTACTACCTTGAATAGAGTCT
>OFGE01001687.1_pt1 | contig 18486 bp, 11 predicted proteins | sample 1521681 | NCBI WGS metagenome assembly OFGE01 (sample SAMEA3504093, study PRJEB24116) | mouse gut metagenome | biome: mouse gut; feature: mouse-associated habitat; material: faeces | place: Denmark | collected 2011
GCCATACCTTGGTTGGCTGGCACTTCTAGTTTGATGTTAGCAAACGTGAAGTCCAACTGATAGACGTCACTGCCTGTGAACTGTTGGTTTGCGGCCACCGCTGTTGCGGTATTGTCGGCGGTTAAAGTCACGGTGCTGGTCTTGCCAAGTGGTGTCCTGGTTTCTGTTGGTTGGTTGTAATCGGTAAAGCTGGCAGCAGTGGCCGTTCCTAGCAACAAGCGAGTCGTTGTTGGCAGGCTGTCTGTGGCTGATTTCGGTTGTGACAGCTGCGCCGTTAAACTCCAATTGGCTTGGCTAGTATTCAGGCGTAAATAAGGGTTGCGAATGCCATTGCCGTAGTAATCTGCGGCCTTCTTCAAACCATATTGTTGCTTACTTCCTGAAATTGCTAGTTTACCAAAATCAAATGTTGGCGTACTAATAAAGCCGTCGCCGTCAGGGCTCGTAATTTCTTGGTCTAAGTCTTTAATACGGACCGTATCTTTGGCAGTTAAGCTGCCAAAGTTGCCCGTTACTTCAACATCAGCGGTTAAAACTTGACCAGGTTGACCGGTCACGGTGGTTCCTAATATGTTCATTTTTAATTGACCGCCAGCTGGTAAAGGCTGATCCAACGTGATGGACACTCCTGCACCGGTCGTCCATTGTTCTTTGGTGACAGGAAAAGCTTTGGTGTTTTGACCCGTTCCTTGTACAAATATCGTGTTGGGTGCGCCGATGCCAGCCGCCCAAGTTGCCGTTGGCTTGATTTTAATGGTGGTTAACGGCGCTTCGCCTGTGTTCTTCAGTAGCGCCTCCCAGTAATCCATTGTGGCGCCATTTTCGATTATGTCAACGGCACCTGTTAACGTTAGTTCCGCGGTGGGAATCGCTTCTTGGTACACAGCGGTCATGTCGTCCTCATCATTAAAAGTTGGTGTAAAACTTGGGGTCGTTGTCGTCTTTAATGTTGCTGGCTTGGTTTTGCCTTTAAACCAGCCTTGGAAGATATAGGTTTTTTCACCAGCTTGGTAGATCTTCGGCAAAGCTTTTGCGACAGTGTAGACATAGTTTTCACTGTCCACCACTAGCTGATTTCCTTGTGTAAAGCCAGTTGGTGGCGTGATTTTTGCGCCACTTTCGTCTACAAAATGTTCAGTGACCCGCCGATTTTCTAAGTAATAATAAATGGTGCCATCAGGGGTCGATAAATTATAGTTGCCCCCAGCAGTTCCTGAATAGATACTCATTGAGTAAAGTGTCTTCGTGGGGTCCCACGTCCAGTAAGAACGGCGGGCAGTATAGCGTGTGGCACTTTTTTGGGTCAAGTTATACGCAGTGGTTCCCACTAAACTACTAACAATGTTGTCGGGGTTTTCGATGCCACGGCGCACTTCATTTGGTACTGGATACTTGGTTTTATCCCCTGTATACGCAGTAGTTGGTGAAATCGAAATCGTCTGGTAATACTTAGGAATTTCAACACTCACTTCTTGCGGGCCATAAGTTACGATTGTCCCATCGTCTGGGCGTGTGTAGACTTTTTGCGGGATGGCTAATTTCTTTAATTGACTTGCTGGCATATCGATTCCATCAATTGTGGGAAAAGTCGTCATTTCCCCTGTGGTTCCGTCACTTTCACCCATGGTCGCACTTAGCTTAAACTTGGCGGGATTAATCAAGTTTCCTTGCTCATCAACATAGCCGAACAAAGCTTCTCTCGCTGGCAACGTATAGGTTTTCATCACTGCTTCTTCATAGACCACATGCAAATCGTCATTGTCATCATAGGTCACCGCATAACTAGGCGTTTTGGTGGTTTCCAATGTGCTAGGTTTCGCATTCCCTTTGTACCAACCTTTAAATAAATACGTCTTCCCATCACTGCCTGTGTAACGTTCAGGCAAGGTGCCTTCTTGGGTAAAAGTAAAATCCTCCCCTGTCACAATGGTTTTCTTATCCTGCGTAAAACCTTCTGGCGCAGGAATCGCCCCGCCTGCGGGATTCTCAAATTTTTCCGTGACACGCCGCTTGGTTAAATAATAATACACAGGACCCGCTGTTCCTCGTCTTTGGTGCGAACTAGTTGGACCGCCGACATCTCCATAAAAATAGGTCAGCGCATACGTAACGCCTCCTGGTGCCGTAGCTACCGTATATTTAAACGTCTTTTTAGGACCAAACGTCAGCTTATTGGGCATTTTTTCATTGGTTAACTCTAATTCCGTCTCCGCATTGGCGCCCACATAGTTCGTCACTTTGCCCCCAACGTTCGCAAAAACCGTTGGCACTAGATATTGCGTAGTGTCTCCTGTATAAAACGTACTTGGTCGAATGTCCAGGCTTTGATACTCCTTAGGAATAGTAAACGACACTTCAGAAACGCCATAAATGTTACTTGGATCCCGATTGTTGGTATCATATTTAAAAGCTGGTGACGTTGGAATAGACAGTAACTTTCCGCCATTCACAGTGGTGGGCTCAAGGGGGGTTCGTTGTAATTTCTCTTCATAAAACGAAAACGAAGAAAGATTGACCGCCATCGTAATTCGGTCGGGATCAAACAACGTCCCGTCTTCCTCCACAAAGAAAAAGGGAATCTCGCGCCCTTCCACAGAAGAATAACCAATCGCTCGAGAAGCAATTCTTGCCGTTTCCTGCGGCGGCACTGTTTTCGCTTCACTAGCGACCGTTGCCTGTGACTCTTCGGTTGTTTGTGTCGTCTGGCTCGCTTCGTCATTAGACTGAGATGTTGCTACTCCTTGCTCCGTCGCCCCAGTAATCGTTTCCGCTAACACAGTCACACCAACCACTGAATCCATGAACAAAGAACAACTTAACCCAACAACTAGCCATCTTTTCCAATTTACTCGCTTCATCTTGCTCCTTCTTTCTATGTAAAAATTCAATCTATAGTCTCTATAAAGTCCTTTCTTAATCAGCATCCTGTTATTATCTATACTGATAACTAGCATTTTTTATTTATTTTACCAAAGAACACACCGCTTGAAATTTCAAATTTTGACATATTGAGTGCCGTTTTTTAGTGATTCCTATCCTTTCAAGGCTGAGCGCCTCTGTTTCCTTTGAAAACAAGTGTTGTTTTAGCGAAAATCAAGGATTTAAACACTCTTTTGATGAACTCCAACTGTTTTTTCCTTAATATTTAAACCAAAAAGCTCAAAATGTTAGTAATAACCACTAACATTTTGAGCTTTTCTCATGATAACTTAACTATTTTAAGGACCTGTAACTAGGTTCCATGTAACCGCGGCCTTGTATTGCTGCCCTTTAACACCTTGATTGGCTGGCACTTCAAGTTTGACATTATTGAAGGTGAAGTCCAACTGGTAAACATTACTACCTGTGAATTGCTTGTTGGCAATAATACTCGTCGCCGTGTTGTTGGCTGTTAAGCTAATGGCACTCGTGGTACCGACCGTATTTTTCAACTCGGTTGGTTGATTGTAATTGGTGAAGCTAGAGACAGGCGCCGCCCCTAATAATAAGCGGGTCGCTGTAGGCAAGCTGTCTGTCGCTGATTTTGGTTGCGACAGTTGCGCCGTTAAGCTCCAATTCGGTTGCGTTTTCTTGATTCGGACATACGGATTGCGTGTGCCGTTGCCGTAGTAATCCGCGGCTTTTTTCAAGCTGTGTTGTTGCTTACTTCCTGCAACGCCCACTTGACCGAAATCAAAGGTTGGTACACTAATGAAGCCTTCGGTCGTTGGTGTGACTACTTCTTGATCATTTGGACGAATTCTCACGAAGTTATCCACTGCACTATCTTTAATACCACCAAATACTACAACTTCTGCTTTCAAAACAGTGTTTGGTTTCCCTGTTGCGCGAGTTGTGAAAGCAACTGAAACTTTTTTGCCGATAGGAACGGCATTTGGTAAAGAAACCCCATCTGTCCAAAGTGTACTATTTACTGGGATTGATTTTGTCGCTTCTCCTTCTGGTGTCACTTCCATAAAGGTCGGGATCGTCAAACCAGCTGACCAATTGGGCCCTTTTTTCAAGGTGAGATTTTGCAAGGGTGCTTTGCTGGTATTCGTAATTGTTGTTGTCCAGATTACATTGGTATTCGTATCGATCACTTCTTTTGGTCGTGTTAATGTGACACTAGCCGTTGGTATTTCTTCCTTATACATGGCGGTCATATCGTCATTGCCATCAAAGGTCGCATTGAACGTTGGTGTTGTGGTTTTGTTCAACGTACTTGGCTTGGTTTTCCCTTTGTACCACCCTTGGAAAGTATAGGTCTTGCCACCTGCAGTATAAGTCGTTGGTAAAGCTTGTGCCGCTGTGTACTTGAAGGTGTTACTGTTCATTGGTACTTGGTTACCTTGGGTGAAGCCTGTTGGTGCGGTAATTTTGGCACCGTTGACATCTACGAAGTTTTCGGTGACTTGTTTCCGTGTGACTTTGTAATTCATGGTTTGTTTGAAGTCTTGTGTCCCATCAAAACCAGCCAAAACGATCTTATTCTCTGGATTTCCTGTCGCACGAGCTATAAATAATAATCTTGGAATAGTGTTTATTGAGCTACCAACACCAAATGTTGATTTTATTGAAAATTTATTATCTACTCCTTTTTTAAAGGATTTATCTAACTCATTTAATTGACTAGGAGCACTATTGTTAAACACTGGGTCAGTCCCGACAAAGCCCACTGGATACACAGAAACAGGTAATGTGGTATTCATTGTTTCAATTTTGTCCACATATTTTAGTTCCGTTGTAATATTCCAGTCGTTGATTGCATAACTACGAATATCATAAATATCGCTAGGAACTTCATCAAAGTTTGCTGGAATATTAACTCTTGATTGGGTCGTAATAGTATAGACATTGGCTTCATTCGTATTTTTAATACTTACCAGTGGATTCATGGCGCCCGTTGTCACATATGTCTGGTCTACCGCTTTTCTTAGTGTCTGTGTGTAGTTTCCAGAAAACGTTAACGGTTCATTGAAAGCTTGTCCTTTTTCATCGACAAATTCTGCATGGAAACCTGGGTAAACCCACGTATCTTTGGGAATTAGTTCCTCATACACCACATTCAAGTCATCATTATCATCATACGTTACTGCATAGCTTGGCGCTTTCGTAGTTGTCAAGGCACTTGGTTTGGTTTTGCCTTTGTACCAGCCTTTGAACTTGTAGGTTTTACCACCTGTTGTATAGGTGTCAGGTAAGGTGCCTGCTTGTTTGAAGGTGAAAGCATTGCTGGTCATTGGTGTTTTCTTATTTTGGGTAAACCCTGTTGGCGGTGTAATGGCTACGCCATTAGTATTTACGAACTTTTCGGTGACTTGTTTCCGTGTGACTACGTAATTCAGTGTTTCTCGGTACGTTGCCGTGCCATCAAAGCCAAATAGTACTGGATTATTCGAATTTACACTACCTACTTTCATTATATTTAATAGACCACTATTCCCCGTATTAACTGCCGTATTTAGAGAAAAGATATTTGCACTGCTTTTAGAAAATGTTCTATCCCTCTGAGTCAAACTATCTTTAGCGTAATTACCAAACTGGGCTGTCTCGGATACTTGTTGAGCAGTATATTTAGTTAGAGTTATACCACTAGGAGGAGCAACAATACTGTCAACATATTTTAGTGTATTATTAATCTTTAATTGTTCAATTGTATAGATTTTATAAATATAACCTATTGGTAAATCTGCAAAAAAATTGTACGGTAAAGGAACCGCTGCATTAACAGCTACTCGATATTGACCATTCCCTGCATTAGAAGAAACAATTGGATATTTAGTATCATTAGCATATTGACGCCATTGACTCAGAGATGAATGATAAACTAATCTAAAATACGTCCCTGATAACGTTAAGTTTTCATCAGCGAACGCTTTCCCTGTTTCATCCGTAAAAGCAAAGGTCATTCTCGGATAAATCACTTGATTATTCGGTACCCAACGTGGTGAAATGCTCTTTTGTAGGTCATTTTCACTACTATTTGCTGGTGATTCTGCTTGCGGTTCTTCTTTCTGCTCTTCTTTTACTTCTGCTTCTGCTGGTTTCTCCACTTCTTTCGTTTCTTCTTCCTGACTCGTGTCAGTCGTTACTTGGCTATTTTCCGTACTGGCTTTCGTTGTTTCTTCCTTCACGCTACTTGCTGGCGTCTCTTCCTTGGCACTACTTTCGGCGGTCGGACTACTTTCAATCGTCACAGTTTCCGCAACTGCCGTCACGCCCGAAAAGGCATTCACTAGCAAAGAACTACATAAGCCAATAGCTGCAAGACGTTGCCATTTATTTCGCTTCATGTCGTCCCCTCTTTCTATGTACGATTCCCGCCAAGCCAATTAAGGCGAAGCCGAGAATACTCAAATTTGCCTGACTCTTGCTCCCTGTACGAGGGAGCTGCGAGCCAGTTGTGGTGGTCTGTGTCGAACCACCACTTCGTTGATCTCCTTGCGGAGGACCAGCTGGTTCCTTGGGATCAGCAGCTGGCGCATCTGTTTTCGGTGGGGGATCTTTAGGAGCGGGTGTTCTCGGATTTTGGTAAAATTCAATCCCCACCGAACTAGAACCACCATCAGACGCTTCAACATTTATAAAAAAACTAGGGGAAAATAGTAGACACGCAATCATTAAATAACGCTTTTTTTTCATTTAAAAACCTCCTTTTGCATTTAAATATCTCTCACAACCTATTTTCATAGCTCTATAATAGCAAAAAAAAGACTCTTCAAAACAACAGTTTTTTCCAGTTGATAACCCTTATTTCCACAAGTTCCTTATATATCGTGTCTTTTAAGCTACGTTATTTAAAGGAAACAAGGGAAAACAGTAAAGACTATCCCCTTTTTCAAAAAAATCATCTTTAATTTCTTAAATTTCCATCACCTAAACTAAAGAAAAGCTCACAATGTTAGTGTTTAAAACTAACATTGTGAGCTTTTCTCATTTTTGACGATTAGATAATTCGATAAAATAACGCTAAAACACAAAATAACTGTCTGTTTCTCTTATTGGGCAACAGCTAATTGATACAATGGCAGGAGTTGTTGATAGGTTGACAACATATAAGCGCGTGCTTTTTCAGGGTTTTGCCACAAGGCACTATCTTTGGGAATGATGCGCCCAATTTCAAACTCACCTTTTTTTACATCTCTAAAACGAGTTAAGGCTTTTTCTAAATCCGTCTCCGTCAACGGAGTAATTTGAGGAACCGTGTGATCCAAAGAAACATACGTATCTTCTGGTAATGCTTGGAATAATTGCTGATTCTCTAAAAAGGCTTGCGCAATCTGCTTTTCATTTTTAGGATTATCAATGAATGACAACCACATAAACACATAGTCGCCCCAAATGCCTAATTGAAAATGCGGCTGCATTTTATACCCGCGCTTATTCGGACTAAGTGCTGACCAAGTATTTTCTGGTGGATACACGGTGCGACGGCGATGTTGCGCAATATGGACAAACAACTCCGTTCCTAGTTCAGGCGCTAGTTGTTCGGCAAAATATGTGTCTAATTCTTGAAAAATAGGTTGAATTTGCGCACGGATAACCGCCATTCGTTCATCTAATCCAGCAACTTCAAAGGCTGCGAATTCTTTTTCTGTAAACATCAACATTTCTCTAATTCCTCTCTCAACTTGTCTTACGCTTCTATTTTTGTCGATTTTGCCATGTTTCCAGTGTCATCCCACGATAAACATCTGTGACAATTTTCCCTTTACTAATTCGGGCATTGGGCAGTGTTCCTTCGTAGGTAAAACCAATTTTCTCCATGACACGACCAGAAGCTGGATTGTCTTGATCATGTAAAGCAAAGATTCTCATGAGTTTCATTTTTGCAAAACCCAGTTCAACTAACGCCGTCGCGGCTTCAGGCATGTAGCCTTTGCCCCAAAAGGCACGGTTCAAGACATAGCCTAATTCTCCAATATTATTGGTTTCATTGACCCGCAAATCAATCGTGCCAATCATTTTGCCCGTTTCTTTCACTTCAATCCCATATTTTCCTAAAGGTTCTCCCATAAAATATTTAGCAATGTTTTGTCGTGTTTCAGCGATTGTTTGGTTTTTCAAAAACACATAGCGGACCGTTTCCTCATCTGAAGCATATTCGTACATATCTTCTGCATCGGCTAATGTGACAGGTCTTAAAATCAAGCGTTCGGTTTCAATTCGTTGGTTTTCTGCAAAAATCAATGGATAATTCATGAGCAAAACTCCCTACTTTTCTACATACTTTACAGAAAAACAGCGAAACACGCAAGGAAAATCGGCATTTTCCTCGCGTGTTTCTTTAATTAGCGTTTAAGCGAATGATGGCAATGATCGTCTGAACAGCTTTGGCCATTGATTCAACGGTAATGAATTCATATTGCCCATGAAAATTCTCGCCACCTGTAAATAGATTAGGCGTGGGAATGCCCATGAAAGAAATCTTAGAACCATCTGTCCCGCCACGAAATGGTGTGATGATTGGTTCAATGTCACAACTTTCCATTGCTTGGACAGCCAATTCTACAGGAGTCCAATCTTTTTCGATGATTTCCTTCATATTATAGTATTGGTCTTGGAAAGTAATTGTTAGTCTGGGTTTATCCGCCAGCGCATTTAAACGTTGGACTTGTTTTTCCAAAAATTGCTTTCTCGCTTGAAAGTTTTCTTGATCATGATCCCGAATGATATAGACAAGTTCTGCTTTTTCAATACTTCCTGTAAATTTATTGAGTAAATAAAATCCTTCATTTCCACGTGTTTGTTCTGGTACTTCCTTTTGCGGCAGTGATTGATCAAGTTGTTCGCCTAATTTAATGGCATTTACTAACGAACCATAGGCCGTTCCCGGATGGACACTGGTTCCCTCAATTGTTATCACAGCTTGAGCAGCGTTAAACGTTTCATACTCGAAATGCCCCACACGGCCACTGTCGATCGTATACGCAAAAGCGACTGGGAAGTTCGGTGCATCAAATTGATCGGCCCCGCGTCCAATTTCTTCATCTGGACCGAAGGCGAGCCAAACATCCCCCCGCGCTACTTCTGGATGTGTCAAAAAATACTCAACAGCAGCTAATATCTCGACAATTCCCGCTTTGTCATCTGCTCCTAAAAGTGTGGTTCCGTCTGTAGTAATCAACGTTTCCCCTTGATACTCTTTTAAATTGGGAAATTCAGCAACCGATAAAACGATGCCTTGTTCTTGATTCAAGAGGACATCTTGGCCATCATAATTAGTGATGACTTGGGGACGGATATTTTCTGCTGAAAAATCCGCCGTATCCAGATGTGCAATCAAGCCGATGCTCTTCGCTGCAGATTGGTTACCCGGCAACCGTGCCGTTAAAAAACCGTTTTGTTCGTTATAATGCACATCGGCCAAACCTAATTCATGAAGTTCTGTTTCAATCATTTTGGCTAAAACCACTTGACCGACCGTCGTCGGTGTGGTTTGACTGTTGGCATCTGAACGGGTGTTAACTTTCACGTAAGTTAAAAATCGTTCGACTAATTTTTCCATTTTTTACTCCTTCTTCCTGAATCATTCTGTTAAATAAGCATTGCGCAAGTGGAAATAATCCCCATACAAGTGATAACTAATGCCTTTCAATTTAGGATTGATTAGATAATTTGAGGCACTTTGATACAGCGGTACTTGGGCAGCATCTTGGTTCAGCAAGATGTCTTCCGCTTCTTTGTATTCTGCAAACTGTTTCTCTGAATTATTGGCATTAATCGTTCGTGCATCTTCTACCAATTGGTCGTATTTGGCATTATGATAATTGCCGTAATTGTAACTTGATTCTCCTGCATATAAGTTAAAGTAAGAGTCTAATTCACTACTGCCGGCAATCCATCCTGAAAGAGACAACTCATAATTTTTTTCACGTCGCGATTGGTTCACATTATTACTTGGTTGCGATGAAATGGTAATTTCTAAACCTGGCAGATTTTCTTGCAACTGACTTTGAACATATTCAGCAATTCGTTTTCCTTGATCTGTGTCTGCCGCCAGCAATGAAAGTTTCACTTTTTTACCGACATCCGCTTGGGCTTTCGTCCATTCAGCTTGAGCTTTTTTGACGTCATTTTTCAAATATTCGCCACTGTAAGCTCGGAAATCTTCATCCGTTTCTGGATTCGCATAAAGTTTACTTGGAATCAATCCGTTAAGGGGTTTTGACCCATCGTTTAAGACACTTTGTGTTAAGGCTTCTTTATCAATTGCTTGGCCAATCGCTTTTCGTAAATGAACATTCGCTAATGGCGTTCCTTCTTTTTTGTTGAAATCTAAGAAGTAGTTGGCCACATCTGGATGACTGACATAGCCTGGATCATCTTGATATTGTTGAACATATTGTCCGTTAATGCGAACTAAGTCTAGTTCATTCACTTGATATAAGTTAATCCCAGTATTATCTTCTTTGATTGTGCTAACCGCAACTTCTTCCAGTTTCACTTGATCCGCATCATAGTATTCTGGATTTTTTTTCAATGTCCAAGTATCTGAAGTCGCATCCCAATTGGCTAGCGTAAATGGCCCGCTATAAAGTAAATGTTCACTATCCAAGGCGTAATCTTTGCCTTGCGCTTCGACAAATTTTTGATTTTGTGGCGCTAACCAAGCAATCGAAACGACTGCTAAGAAGGAAGGTTGGGCCTGTTTTAATTCAACAATGAATTCTTTGTCATTCGGGGCTGAAATCCCTAATTCATCGACTGACTTTTCACCGTTGCGTATTTCAAAACTATTTTTAACACTGTCTAGTAAATAGGCATTCGGTCCAATCGTCGCTGGTGTCACCAGTTTTTTCCAAGAATAAACAAAATCTTGGGCCGTGATTGGCTCGCCGTTGCTCCACTTAATCCCCTCCCGCAAGGTAAAGTGGTACTTGCGCCCATCGTCACTAATCTTGACATCTTTAGCTAGAGCTGGCACCGTGGCACTATCATCATCAAACCGATAAAGGCCTTCAAATAAATGTTGTGCCATTGTAAAGGTATTTTTATCTGTTGTTTGTGTTGTATCCAATGTTGAGATTGGTGCAGGTGAACTAATACTGATTTTTTGTTCAGCTGCTAAATTTCCCGAATCTACTTTCTCTGCCGCTTCTTTGGTTCCGCCACATGCGGCTAAAAGAAACCCTGTTGCAATCAAACCTACTACTTTTTTCCCCAATTTCATGTTGTTGCCCCCTCATATTTTTTAAACAAATAAAAAAAGCATTCGTCCTAAAAAGGACGAATGCTTATGCAATCGCGGTACCACCTTTGTTGATCTCTTCGCTAAAAAAGATCCGCTCGTTTCCAGTACAATCATACTGTAGCGCTATAACAGGCGCACCTGAATTGGTTTAAGCAAACGGCTTCAACCAACCTGTTCAAAGGCCATTTTCCCCTTTAACGTCACTACCTCTTCTCACCAAACGAGGCTCTCTGCAAGCTATTTTAAAAAGTACTTTCCTTCTCATCACATTTTGTTCTTTTATTTGTTTCATCAAACATACTGATTTACGGATAGTTTAGCAAACATTTTCGAGGCCGTCAACCACATTTTTAATTTAAAACTTTTTTGTTTTTCATCAAGAAGGTCGGGACAGAAGTGTTTAGCTCCGAGAAATAAGAAGAAATTTCCGAAAATTGTTCTTTAATTTTTGGAGAATTTCGGCTTATTTCCGAAGGAGTTGCTTTTGTTCCCGCCGTTTATCAGCTTTTAAGCCTAGGACAAAAATCCAAAGTGATTTTTGTCCTAGGCTTTTTTTTACTCTAATCCTTTTTTAACATCTTCTATCATCAAATGCATTGATTCTAATCCACCACCGCTTAGATACCAAACATCTGGTTGAAGCATAATGACTTTATCATTTTTACCAGCATCGGTTTTTTGAATCAATTCGTTTGCAGCGACGTTATCTTTTGAATCGTCGCCACCAATTGCTTTGGTGCGATCTACCACAAAGAGAATCCCAGGATTTTTTTCTAAAACATATTCGTAAGAAACACTTTGCCCATGAGTGGAAGCTTCAATCTTATCGTCTGCTGCTTTGAAGCCAAATGTATCATGAATTAAACCGAAACGAGAGCCTTTTCCGTAAGCGGAAAGTTGTCCTTCGTTAACTAACACAACAAGCGCATTATTCGCGCTAGCTTCTGCTTGTTTTTTCACGTCAGCAATTTCTTTTTCTAAGCCAGTTATTTTTTCTTTAGCTACCTCTTCTTTATCAAAAATAGTGCCTAACGTTTCGATATTTTGTTTCGTTGATGCCCAAGGATTTTTGGCATCTACAGCTAAGTAAATGGTTGGCGCAATGGCTTTTAATTGTTCTTGATAATCTTGTTGACGACCAGAAATAATAATTAAGTCTGGTTTTAGTTGATTGATTTTTTCTAAATCTGGTTCTTTAATGCCGCCTGCTGATTCAACTTTTTGGTATTTTTTCAAATACGCAGGGATATTTTTAGTTGGCGCACCTACCACGCGGTCACCGACACCTAGTGCATCCATTGTATCCAAGGAACCATTATCAAAAACAACGACTTTCTTAGGATTTTTGGGAACGGTTAATTGACCATTGGTGTCTTTGACTGTGACTTCCGTTTTAGCTGTTGTTTCTGTTGTTGCAGAATCTGCTGTTTTTTATTTGTTTGACAAGCACTTAACATTAACAGTCCCATCATTGAAACTGCCATCATTGCTAAAAATTTCTTTTTCATTCTTTTCCTCCAAAAACGTTATTTTTAAATTGCCCGATTTAGTGATAAAGACAAAAGCGTTTTCCTTCAATTTCACAAATCCGGATATTCATTTCATAAAGATCATTTAAAATACTTGTTTGAATAACTTCTTCTGTTGCGCCATGCGCATAGAGCTTTCCGCCTTTCATGGCGACAATTTCATCTGCATAGCTTGCGGCAAAATTAATATCATGTAGAACAATCAGAATCGTTTTTCCTAGTTCATCCACTAAGCGTTTAAGAATCTGCATCATTTGAACCGCATAATTCATGTCGAGGTTATTTAAGGGCTCATCCAATAAAATATAATCGGTATCTTGGGCTAAAATCATGGCAATATACGCCCGTTGTAATTGGCCCCCAGAAAGGGTATCAATGTATTCTTCCGCCATTTCAGTTAAGCCCAATTGTTCCAGTGCTTCTGTTACTTTTTCGTGGTCAGCGCTTTTTAAGCGACCTTTGGAATAAGGAAAACGACCAAAATTGACCAGTTCTCGCACAGTTAATTTAAGTTGTACACCGTTGGCTTGTTTTAAAAGGGCAATTTTTTGTGAAAAAGCCGATTGCTTCCAGGTTTTTACTTCTTGCTTGTCCAGATAAATTTCCCCGGTATCTTTGGGAATTAAGCGACTCATCATGGCTAGCAGCGTGCTTTTCCCAGCGCCATTTGGTCCAATAAAGGCCGTTAATTTGCCTTCAGAAATAGGTAAATCAATGTCTGAAACGACAAATTTATCGCCATATTTTTTTGATACATCACTCATCTGGATCATGTGCGTTGCTTCCTTTCTGCAATAATTTTCCATATAAAATAAACGCCCCCAACAAATTGAATCACCACACTGAGCGGGGTATTCAAATGAAAGACCTGTTCAACCATCAATTGACCAAACACCAGTAAAAAGACTGCTATTAAACTCCCTGCCACAAACAGTTCTCGGTGGCGATAGGTTTTCATGAATTGATAACTCATATTGGCCACGATAAAACCTAAAAATGTAATCGGTCCCACTAATGCTGTTGATAAGCCGACCAGACTACTGATCAAACACAACAACACTAATTGAAACTGACTCACAGCAATCCCCAAATTCTGTGCTTGATGGTTCCCTAAATGTAAAACGTCTAAACGGTAACTTTCCCGCCAAAGTATCCCACAAATTATGAGTACCGCCACACCAACGAAAATGAGATACTGACTATTGACGTTACCAAAACTGGCAAACAACTTTCCTTGGAGTAAGTCGTATTCGTTAGGATCCATAATCACTTGTAAAAACGTACTAATACTACTGAAAAAAGTACCTAAAATCATGCCAATCATCAATAATAAAAATAAATTGGATTGATTTTTGCGTAATAGAAAATACGATAAACTAGTACTTAAAAACACCATTAAAAAGACGTTCATCAAAAACGAGCCAAGACTTACTTGACCTAACGCTTGTGCGCCTCCTAAAAGAAAAAATAACACCGTCTGCACAAAGACATACAAGGAATCCATCCCTAAAATGTTTGGCGTTAGGAAATGATTTTGCGTGACTGTTTGAAAACTAATAGTTGAAAAAGCCGCAGCGATTCCAACAAAAATAAAAGCCAATAACTTTTTGCCTCGTAACGCCAAAGCAAAGGACCAATTGCCATACGTGTTATAAGTTAAATAACAAAGGCTCACAATTACTACGGCAGCTAAAAGCAAAAGTAATGAAAGCCATTTTTTTAAAGGCCGTTTCATTGTTTGCGCCCCCTTAGTAATAATAAAATGAACAAAATGCTCCCTAATGTTCCGACAACCACGCTGACAGGAATTTCATAGGGGGCAATCAATACTCGTGCTAAAATATCACAGATTAACAAGAACAAACTCCCGCAAATCCCAGTTAACCACAAGGTATTTTTCATATGATCGCCATAACGTAAAGACACGAGATTGGGAATCACAACCCCTAAAAACGGAATATTCCCCACCATCAATAAAACGATGGCACTTGCTAAAGCAACCAGCGTCAAACCTAAAAACTGAATTCGCTGGTAATGGACGCCAAGACTATTTGCAAATGCTTCACCCATACCAACGACAGTGAAATGATAAGCAAATAAATAAATAACAAACCACAAAGGAATCATTAAGAATAACCATTCATAATTCCCTTTCATAACTGTGGAAAAATTTCCTTGTAACCAAGCAGACATATTTTGAACCAATTGGTATTGATAGGCAAAAAATGTGGCAATTGAGCCTAGAATGTTACCAAACATCACGCCCACCAAAGGGACCATCACTTGATTCTTACTTGGTAATAATCGAATGAGCGCTAAGAATAATAAGGTCCCGCTTAGCGCAAAAATAAAAGCAATTGCCGTTCGATAGAGAAACGGAGCTGTTGGGAAAAATAACATTGCGACTAAAATACCCAACCTTGCACTATCGGTTGTTCCAGCGACACTAGGAGCGACAAATTTATTTTGTGTGAGTCGCTGCATAATCAATCCAGAAATACTCATCGTACTACCAGCAATGATTAAACTCAACGTGCGGGGAACACGGGTGGTAAATAAAACAAATTGTTGCTGCGCATCTAATTGAAACAACTGAGAAAGTGCAATGTCCTTCACCCCTATCACTAATGACAATAAACTGAAAAGTAATAGTAGAACAAACAAACCAATCTTTTTCATGAGAAAACTCCGTTTTTATTTAATTAAGAATGATTCTCATTCTTAATTACAGTGTATGAGAAAACCATCACAAATGCAACCACTTTTTTTCCTTTATTAAAAACTTCTTCTCAAGCCGACTGACCAACGACTTATCTAAGATATGCTATAATGGAGGGAAACGTTAGGAAAGGAGTGTTACTGAATGGCGAATGATGACTTACAACAACGTCTGGATAAAGGAATGTACGGTACGCCCCTCGTTAATCCTGAAGAACAACACAAATACATGGGCACATTTCGTGAACGCTGCCGTCTCTCCATGACCGTCGCTGAAATGAAAGATGCACAGAACCAAAAACATTTATTAGAAGAATTAGCGAAGCATCCTGAAGTTACAGTACTTTTAAATGGCGAAATCTCTTCTGACCTGCAAAGTACCTATATTAAATTATTAAATCAGCATGGCGCAAACTTTAAGATTGTTAACAATTTTGTGGAGAACAACCCTGACTCTCTCGGCTTACTGTTAGCTGAAAAACATGCAGTCGATGAACCTGTGATTGACGTTACAGAAAAATATCCTCAAGCAACAGAAACGCCAAAAGAAGAGCCAACAGCTAAAAAAAGCTTTTGGCAAAAACTATTTCACTCATAAAAAGCTCAAGGAAAGTTATGAGCGCTTCCATTTTAAATAGAATTATGCTATTATGAAAATGAAAAAGAGAGGTATGCGGGTACATACCTCTCCTTTTATACCAACACCAGTTATAAGAACTGGTGGCTTACTGAGTTAAGTTTTTGTTGTTCTTTAACCGTTCAGCCGTCTAAGCTTATGAACGGTTATTTTTTATCGTTTTTCGTTGCTTCAAGGATACCGAAAATCAGTAGTGCAACAAACGCTGCAAAACTAATCATCAATTCCAATGCCGCTTCGATTGACAAAAAAATGCTCCTTTCGTTAAAGTGCATCGGATACACATAGGCATCACCTGCCTCTCTAACTCAGAGCCACCGTCATACAACTTTCATTGGTAATAGCTTTAGTATAACCTATTGGGTGCACCAAGAAAACGTTTTTATAAAGAATACCGCCAAAAAATCTATTATGAATTTTTTGGCGGTATTCTTTTTTTATTGAACCACTTCTGGGTATAAAAGTTTTAAAACGTCCATTGTCAAGCGTCTACCCTGTCCAGCGTATGGATACACATGCATGTGCATGGCTGGATTAAAGTTCGCTTCGATAATCCCGTACGTTAAGCTATCACGTGTGCCTTTTACGTCTTTGTCAGGAATGATTAAATCAATGCCACAAATTTTGGCTCCTAAAGCAGCTACGGCCTCAATGGCGATTTGTTTATAACTATCATCAATGACATCGGTCATATCAATCGAATCCCCGCCCGTGCTAACATTAGAATTTTCTCGCAAGTACACGATTTGCTCTTTTTCTGGCACAGAATAGATAGTTAAACCTTGTTCTTTCAACATTAGTTTTTCTAAATCATTTAACTGGATTAACTCTAGTGGTGCACGGTGATTGGTCCCCCGCAATGGATCACTATTTTTAGCGGCCACCAATTCTTCTACAGTGTGTTTGCCATCTCCGGTAACATTGGCTGGCACGCGCAACATGATGGCTTTTACATCATTATCTAACACAAAGAACCGATATTCTGTTCCAGGTAAAAATTCTTCAATTAAAACCGCTGTGTCCTCTTTAAAAGCAATCCGTAACGCTTCCGTAAAGTCTTCCAACGAAGCTCCTTCTTTAAAAATCGTAATTCCTAAACCGTAATTCGTTGATTTTGGTTTCACGACAAACGCTTTATTGGCGTAGCGTAAATGTGCTTCTTGTGCCTCAATAAAAGATGAAAATTCTTCACCGCCAGGCACATGGAAACCTGCTGCAGACAAAATTTTCTTTGTCACGGTTTTGTTTTCCATAATCAATGGTACCACGTAGTTATCTTTGCTAGTCATGTTGGCATTTTTGACGTATTCAATGTGCTCGCCATGTTGCAGTTTCAAAAATTGTTCTTGTTCATCTAAAATTTCGATTTCCAAACCTTTTTGAATCGCATCAAATAAGAAAATTTGTGTGGATAATTCCATCTCACGGAAACCAGCTAATTGATAAGGGCGTTCAAAGGCCATACTTTGATATTGGTTTCCAAAAATATTTCCCAGTTCACTGTTGGAGTTTTCTTGAATAATCGTCCACATTTTGCCAGAAACGGTGTCTTGTGGATTCCGCAGTTGTTGATAATACTTACCGACAACTTCTTTGCCTTTGCGAATGCCTAGAGCATCTAACATATCAATCATTTCTGAAAAAATCCGATCGCCTTCTGCAATTAACTTAATCGTTTCATGAGGATGACCAAGAGCCACTTGTTCATTAAAAATATCCCCAGTTTTCACCCATTCATCCGCTTCTTCTTTTTCATCTGTCCACAATAAATACAACATGAAATAATGTAAGAAATCCACAGTATCTTCCACAATGCCTAAACGTGAAAAAGGATTTAAGTCTAAATTACGCAACTCGATATAGCGAATACCTGTTTTAGGCAGATCAGACATTTGTTTCCCGCCACGTAAGCGCACAGGCGCATAAAATTCTTTTTCTTCAGAAAGTAAACCATTTTCCACCATGCGATGAATATCTTCTAAATAGCGTTCCAATGAGGCATACGATACTTTCACATTGTCATGATTTCTGTAGCCATACGTACTATTCCGAATACTGCGAATAGGTTCTTGCGGTTGGTCGTCGTAGACCCTAAAGTAGCGGTCTTCACTAACTGGTGAAGCCCCAAAAAGATACGTAATTAACCAGCGATAACGTAAAAAGTTACGGGCAACTTTCATGTACACTTTCGTTTTAAATTGTTTACAATCTGTCACTTCGGATTGTTCATCATATAATTGCTGAATCAGGGCTTGGTCATATTCAAAATTAAAATGAATTCCGCTGACCATTTGTTTTCGTTTGCCATACTCTTTTGCCAAATAACGACGATATAACACCGCATCATATTGATCTAATTTAGCAATTTTAATCTCTTCATCTTTTGTTGGTAATTGTGGCGGCATACTTAATGGCCACAGCATTTC
>OFGE01001688.1_pt1 | contig 18478 bp, 15 predicted proteins | sample 1521681 | NCBI WGS metagenome assembly OFGE01 (sample SAMEA3504093, study PRJEB24116) | mouse gut metagenome | biome: mouse gut; feature: mouse-associated habitat; material: faeces | place: Denmark | collected 2011
AAATCCCCAGCCATGTATTTCAACCCACGCCCCCACACCGGGGGCGACGTCCGCTGATTTGATGATAAGGACGTGGTCTTATATTTCAACCCACGCCCCCGCACCGGGGGCGACGATGCTTCGCAGCAGACGCATTCTGGATGTGGCATTTCAACCCACGCCCCCGCACCGGGGGCGACTACGGGCGCTTTAGACAGCGGAACCGCGAGCGCTATTTCAACCCACGCCCCCGCACCGGGGGCGACTTTGACGACGTTCCAAATGCGGACGACAAATTGTATTTCAACCCACGCCCCCGCACCGGGGGCGACTGCGTTTTTTACTCATATTCCTCTGGTCCTTTCTCATTTCAACCCACGCCCCCGCACCGGGGGCGACCACGATGTAGCACTTGCTCCCGCTGCGCCGGTTGAATTTCAACCCACGCCCCCGCACCGGGGGCGACCGCAAAAACAACCAAAAAACAGGGTTATTTTTGCAAAAAATAAACGATTTTCACAAGCATCATCCTATGTTTATTTCCCGTTGTAAAGTGCTCTGTGCGTTTTCTTGAAAATCACTTTAAAAACCTGGTGCGAGACTGCCGCACTTTTCTGTTTGCTTAGACCTCGCACCTATAGCATCAAGACATCCTCTGGACCATAAGAGACCTTTACACCAAAATGCTCTATCTTATTTTCATAACGATTCCCCAAGTAATAAAACCGCAGACTATCCTTTTCAGGGTCCATTATTTTACATAGTTTTGCTTGTAAACTGCGGCACTGGGCGGCATCCAGTAAGCACTCAAAGACAGAGTTTTGGACACGCTGGCCATAATTGACACACTGCTTAGCGATCTGCCGCAGACGTTTGCGGCCGGCGGCATCTTCAGTGTTCACATCATAGGTAATTAAAACCAACATAACGTCACTTCCACAAAAAGGGTGGGTAGGCGTCCAGGTCACCCCGGAGATACCGTGCCAGCAGAAGCGCCTGAACATAGGGAATCATCCCCCACGAGAGCTTTTCGTTCAGATAGGGGTGGGTTAGCATCTCTTTTTTCTTTTCCTGCCAATTTTTCAGAAACAATCTTCTGCCTTCATCCGTCAGCAGTACTGCTCCGCTTTCCATATGTAAGAAATCCGATGCCTTGATTTGACGGTTGTTTATGAGCGTCAGCACAAACCGATCTGCCATACAGGGGCGCAATTCCTCCATCAGGTCCAGGGCCAAGGAGATTCGGCCTGGGCGATCTCGGTGCAGGAAACCTACATAGGAATCCAATCCTACACTTTCCAGCGCTGAGGCACAGTCATGGGACAAAAGGCTGTAGGCAAAGGAGAGCATGGCGTTGACCGCATCCAGCGGGGGGCGGCGGCTGCGGCTCTGGAAAACAAATGTCTCTTTATCTCCCAGAATCATCTCGTCAAAAACGCCGAAGTAGGCGGAGGCCCCCACACCCTCCAGGCCGCGCAACTCCTCCGGAGAAGTTATCTCCTTGACCTGGGACAACAGTCCATAAATTTGCTTGGAGGCAGACGACAGTTTTTCGATGTCTACCCGCAAACTGTGGTCCCGGCGGGTGCGCTCGATGCTCCAGCGGGCATTAAACAGTTTGCCAAAAATCATGGTGCGGCTGATCTGACAGCATTGGCCAGGATCGTCTGCAGTCCGGTATTGTGTCCGGCGGAGCAGGACGTTCCCATTCCCTTCCCCGCATACCCGGGCCAGAAATCTCCCTCTGGGGGTGCAAAAGGCCAAACCGATCTGACGTTTCGCACAGGCCCCCATCAAAGCGGGGGACGCCCCGGCATAGGAGAAGGTAATGATATTCTGCAAGGTATGCAGGGGGTAGCGGGCAACGGCCTGCTTGTCCCGGTTGGCCACCACATTTTCCCCATCCAGGGACAGATAAATATCCTCGGAGAGAATGTAAAGGGTGTTGAGCAGGTGTTTCATTGCAACTCCTCCAGGTTGGCGGTCAGGTAGTCCGCAACCTTTTTACGGTTCATCAGCTTTGGAAGACACAGTTCTTTTAACGAACAGGCATTACAAGCCTTGGAAGGTCTCACTTTGGGGGTAAAACGCCTTTTATACAGTTCGTGCATCTCTGACAGACCGTCCTGAACCTGTCCACGCAGTTCAGCGGTAAATTGGACCACAGTCCGGCGGCGGGGTTCCCCATAGTAGAGCGCCCCCTCTGGGACGGCACAGCAGAGCATCTCCTCCAAACACATGGCCTGAGCGCACAACTGAAGTTCGTCCGCACTGTGCTCCTTGGGTTTGCCTCGCTTGTACTCCACCGGATAAGGCAGCCACAGCCCCTCCCGCTCCCGCAGGGGGACTCCGCTTGTATCCCTGTGAAACTCCACCACGTCACACTGTCCGGAAATACCCAGCTCCGTCGAATGGATAGCCAGCCCTCTGACAATCAGACAGTCTCCCCGGCTCTCTCGAAACTCCTGGTCGTGGACATGCTCGTGCATGAGCTGGCCGTCCACCGTGCGGTAGTTTTCCGCCCACTGGTTCTCAATGTGGATCAGCGCCCACTGGCGGCGGCAGAAGGCGAAGTGCTGCAGCCCTGAAAGCTGGAGCCAGTCCTCCTCAAGCCAGCTCATCCCATGCGCCGGCAGGTGATGCCGGCGGGCAGGGCGGACTCGTCCACCGTGACCCGATAGTCTCCATAGGAACGAGCGGGAGCAGGGTTGCACTTATCTGTTCGCTCCACCTTCACCGACTCGAGGAGCTTCCAGGCGGGAGCGCAGCCCAGTTCGGAGTCGTGCTTGAAAATAATCAGCTCCCGTACCGCCATCTTGCCCCGGGCAGCGGAATGGTCATGTTCAAACATATTGAGAATTGCCTGCCACAGCAACTCCAGGTCCTCTTCGGAAAATCCGGTGGTCTTGCGGGCCAGATTGGCGGAGACATAGCCCTCACAGCGATAGAGGCCGTAGGGGACGATGTACTTGCGGCCCATCTCGGTTCCCTTTCTCTCCGCATCGGCCTCGGTGGTAATGGCTACACGGGTAATTGTCACCTCCTGGGGCATCACCGGCTCCACGCTGCGGGCAAAGCCCAGCTGCACCGGCCCCCGGACCTGGCCGCAGTTGAGCGCCGCCTTAACAAAGGTGGTCATGACTGCGCCGAAGGTTCGAATGTCGTAAAAATTGGCGCACATCCAGTCCCGGACCTTTGCGTCCAGGTCGGGATCGGCCTTTTTCTTCTCCTTCACCGTCTTGTCCGTCACATCCAACGCGGCATAGGCCTCGGCGTCGCTGCGGTTGAGGGGCACCCCGTCCTTGATGTAAATGCGGTAACCGGTGGAATCCTCTTTGACAGTCTCCACATAGCTGCGAATCTTCCGTTTCAGGCACACATCAGTGACCAGGCCCAGGCCAGTCTCCGGGTCCACCCGGGGCATGTTGCCTGCGTCAGGGTCGCCGTTGGGGTTTCCGTTCTCCACGTCGAACAAAATCACAAATTCATAGCGGTTTTTGATGGGTTCAGCCATTGTTGTTCTCCTCCTTCTTCTGATAACGGGCCTGTGTCTGATGGTAATATCCCAGCTGGAACGCCCCCTGCTGGGGCAGGCTCATACGGTCAGGGAAATCCTCTCCCAGCTTTGCAATCAGTTCGGTCAACTGTTTGTCATGGAAAATGCGCTGTCCCTTTTCCAGCTTCCGCAGATGTTTCTGAGCTAAATCGATCAGTGTGGGGAATATACGGCTGGGAGTTGCGGAGGCGGAGTTGAAGAATTTATCCTTGATCGTTGCGTTGATTCCAGAGTTGGCCGAGGACTGGATGTCTTCCAGCACAGAGAACAGCCGCCCCAGAGTGTATGGGATACTGGTACTGTCCGGATTCAGGGACACGGTTAAAACCTCCTTTGGTATATCAGGGTGGGGATTTTTCAGATAGTATGCTTTCAGTATGGCGGCTCTGCCCCTTGTAATCTCCCGCTCCGCACGGACGCGCAGGGCAACACCGTTGAGCAGAGTGGCGGGATAGGGTGTATCACTCAAAATAGCGCGTAAAGTCTCCCCGGCCATTCCGGGGGCTGGGGACTTGTCCCTGGAATTCTGATTCACCGTCTCGTCCAGCAGTTTCCAGAGCGGGATCGTTTCAAATTTGTCAAAAGAGGGGCGGATGATCTCCAGCCGTTCCTGATGGACCTGAACATTTTTTACAAAAGCCCCGAATGAGTTTTTCAGAAAGAACCGTACCGACAGTCGGGCGGCATTGGGTGACAGCCCCAGAATATAAAATGTGGTGCTGGGGTCCAGCTGTGTCTCCTCAAACAGAACGGGTTTTCCCTGGCAAAGGTCCAGCGTCATTTTTTGCAGGTCGGAGGCGGAGTAGGCGGTGGGAGCGCCAAACAGGCCCGCCAGGGAAAAGCTCTGATAGGCCCGCTGGCCGCCCGATGCCCAGAATAAAACAGTGGTGTCCCCCATCCGCCCTACATACTCCCGCTCCGCGAGCAGATGGTTCAGCGCACTGGTGTAGGCAAAAGCCGCATATTTGCTGGTGGGGGCGTTGAGGCTCTGTTCCCGGCCATAAGAACAATAGGCGGGCGCATTGAAGCCAATAAGGGTATTTCCCATAGGCTGCCATGACGGGCCACTGCCCTTCACACTAGGATGTATTCTTTCTACAGGCCCTTTTTTTCCTGTGACAAGACACACCATCTCCGGTCCGTCCTCAGATGTATTATAATAATTCTCCCACGCTGTCTGAATTTTCGGGTCGTTTTGGAGATAGCTGCCATCATATCGGAACACCAGGCTCCCGCCCGCTAAAATATCCTCCAACTTGTCCGCCAACACAGGATGTTCCCTGGCTTTTGACGGATCCCAGCGGTCGAAAAACGCCAACACAGCCTGGGCCGCCGGGCTGTCCACAGCATCCAGCAGACTATGGTGAATACTTCGGCTTCCCTGAAAGCTTTTTGTGCTTTGCTCTAGCTTTCCTTTGCTGTCAATTCCTAAAAGATATTTAGAATTATCCCAAAGGAATGCTGGCTTAACAGCAAGTGAGGTGCGACCGGTAGGAGGTGATGGAAGCATCATTTTCTGCGGTTTCGGTTTCCCTTTTCCGTTTTCCGGGATTTGTCTAATATCAGCAACCTGCTCCAGCTCTCCGGCATTGTTGATGTACAGCGCGTAAGAGATATTGGCATCGCTCCAGCCGGGACGGGCCAGTTTCCCTTGTGCGGCCAAATCCTCGTAGTGCTCCACAAGCGCCTGTAAGATCATCCAATCACCTCCCCGCTGTCCCGGGCGGGCACCTCCAGCACGCCTTCCCGGAGTACCGCCCTGAAAAAGAGGGGGACAATGTTCGACCGGTCGGAGTAATCCAGGTCCCAGAGCATGTATCCCAGCTCCCGCACCCCCTTTAGCTCCTCCGGGCAGGGTGGCGGCGCTTCACAGGCCTTGAACTGGGCGGGAAATTCCCGGCACCCAAAATAGGGCTGACTGTAAAACTGCCCCCGCTTGACCCGCCGCTTGATGATATCCTGAAATTTTCCATCGTTATCGCTGGCTGACGCCTGATCGGTCATGTCGAAATGTGCATCGATCACGTAGCGCACATCCCGCAGCAGCATGGCGGCCCGCTGCTGGATGTCCTGGGAAGTGATGATATACAGCTCTCCCTCCCCCCGCTCCATCACGGTCCGGGCTGACCGGGCGCTGACGGTGGATTTTACCTCGTTGCGCCGTAGGTTGGTAAAGCGGATGGGGGCGCAGACATGGATGCGATCAATCATCCAGCGCATTCCGGGGTGCCAGTAAATGCTTTCCAGCAGTCCCCGGGCGGCGGAGGGGGTCATCACATCGTAGCTGACCCGTTCTGTCTTCATCTCCGGCCGGGTGAAGCAGGCGTAGTCCCCCCAGACCTCCAATGAAATTGGCACGGCGTTCACTTCTTTCCTTAATTTAAACTATAGTTATTTCGTATTCCAAGCTGTTCACTGCCCATGTGGCGGACAACAATCCGCCCTGCACTTGTAAGGTAATCTCGCAACACCAATTGAACAGCATTGAAATCCCTTCTTTCCTTGTGGTGATTGCCATTATATACCGAGCTTCTCCAAAAGTCAATATTATAAAGTTCAGAAATTATGTTTGTAAAATTTTTTTGTTGATGTTTCATAAAATTATGATATAATTTGTGAATGTCACTCTAAAGGTGTGGGTTGAAATAGAAAATATGTCTGTAAAAACACATTCCCCCAAAGCACGAAAGTGCTTTAGGGGAATATTTTTAGATAAATAATGCTTTGCCGCTGTCCGCTGTCGGTGACAGTCCCATCGTACTGTCATACAGAGTCAAATTCGTCAGGACCGCTGCCCCGCTTTCCAGTATCTCTAAATCACCGGCCAAGTCCAGGGCTTCAAAATGCTGTGGGTAGATGGACACGCCGTACTGGCCCAGCGCCCGAAACAGCGCCCTGTTGTGCTCACCGGAGCGGAGCCGCTGGACCAGCTCCTCTCCTTCCTCCAAGGGGATGTATACGGTTCTAGTCTCGCTGTCGATCAGGTGGAACCGCTCCGCAATTTTCCGGAAGGGCATATAGTCCCGCTCCATCAGCGTGAGGATATTCTTCTGGTCCAGCGCCTCCGGCCCTTTCAAGTCCAGCAATTCCTGAAAATAACAGCGGATGGCCTCCGGGCTGTCCGGCTGGTCATACTGATTCAGCGCCTGACGCCCCGCAGCCACAGGAATTTCAAACAGAGACGGCGGAGGGGTCTCGCTCTGGAATATAGTGACGATACTCTCGATTGCGGAACGTTTCCCCTCCCGGTTGCACCGGCCAGCCGCCTGAAGGATGGAATCTAACCCCGCCTCCTCACGGAACACCGCAGGAAAGTCTACATCCACTCCGGCTTCGATCAGTGACGTGGATACCACCCGGCAAGGCAGGCCCAGCTTCAACCGGGCTCGAATTTCTGTCAACACCGACTTTCGGTGGGCGGGGTACATGAGGGTAGACAGGTGGAAGGCCCCCTCCGGGTTCAGCAGGCCGTATATCTTTTGCGCGCTCTTCCGGCTGTTGACAATACACAGGGCCTGTTTTTGTTCGCTAATCCGCTCCGCTATGGCTTCCCAGGACAGCTTTCCTTCCCGTATGAATGTGACGCGCTGGAATGTCTCACGATGGAACATCTCCTGGGGACACAGCTCCACACAGGGCCATTCCGGCAGAAATTCTTGGAATATCCTGTCCAGTGCAGGCTGTGTAGCGGTACAAAGCACGGCGGAAGTACCATACCACTTCACCAGCTGCGCAATTGCAGAGACGCAGGGGCGGAGATAAGGGACAGGCAGCATCTGTGCCTCATCAAAAATAATGACGCTTTTGGCCAGATTGTGGAGCTTACGGCACTTGGAAGAACGGTTGGCAAAGAGAGACTCAAAAAACTGCACCGCCGTGGTCACCACCACTGGCATGTCCCAATTTTCGGTGGCTCTGGCCAGTCTGGCATTCTCCGGTCTAGCTTCATCCTCAATGTCGTACAGAACACCAGAATGATGCTCCAGCACATTTTGCTCCCCAAGAATATCCCGAAAGACCTGAGCGTTCTGCTCAATGATGGAGGTATAGGGGATCACATAGATGATCCGGCGCAGACCATGAGCCCGGGCATGGCGCAGAGCGAAGGCCAGAGAGGCCGCCGTTTTGCCGCCTCCGGTGGGGATCGTGAGGGTGAACAGTCCTGGGGACCGGCTCTCTCCTTGCTCCATGCAGCGCTCCAGAATCGCACACCTTTCCTGGTTCAGCTCCGTTTTGGGCGGGAACCAGCCGGAGACATGAGATCGGAGCTTGTCCTCCAGTATCTCTATTGGATCTCCTCTCCCCCGCTCCCGCTCTTTTCCTGCCATAAATGTTTCTGTATCCAGAAAATCCGCATCTACTAAGCAGGAGTAGAGCATCCTGGTAAAAAACATCTCCTCCAGCTGGCCGGAAAACGCCCTCTGAGGGACTACAGGCAGTTTGACCTCCTGCTGCCAGGCATCGCAGGGCTCCAATTTCCCCAGGGCAGCTTTCTTCATGCGGCCGCAGAGAGTTTTGTCCTCATAGTGGTCGCCCTTTCCTCCGCCGTCGGGCAGGCCGCCGTGATGCCCCGCGGCGGCAAAGGCCGCACAATATTGTCCCAGCTTACAGCATTCTGCGGCGCCGGCAGTAGCGTGATCTACATGCTCTTGACTGCCTTGAATCCGGCGCTGGAACGCGGCGGAATATTTCCCCAAGTCGTGGACCAACCCGGCAAGCCGCCCCTGGTCCTCTGCACCAAAGGCAGCGGCAAATTTGCCGCTCAACTCCGCTGTTCCATTCAAATGCTCTAAAACTGTCTGCTTGCGATCATCCTGAGATATATGAGCAAGATATGTCATTTTGTGTACCTGCCTCCCGTTGTCTATAGATAAATTGCAGATATACTTTAGCACCTTTCGGGCCCAATGTAAATGCCGGCAGTTCCACCCACCCATTCTACCCTGTTGGTATTGGCGAATGCCTGCGCCTGTGCAAGGATCGGATGGACGCCAGAAACGTCTACCTCTACAACCCCGCTTTTGACAAAGCGCCCTCCCGGGAGAGGTCAGCCGCAAACGGCTGACCAGCGAAAAGGCGGCGGACTGATCTAGTCCGCCGTCTTTCTGCTTTATGTGTATCCGCAAGATACTTCCCTGCTGAAGCTATCTCGCCTTCTCTGTTTTGGAGCCCATACCGCCCAGGAGTTCAATGATTGCCCAAGAAGCCAGCATTCCAGGCACCAGCTCCATACAGTAGGCGCTCAGGCCGGCAAGATACCAGATGGTGGACACGGATAGTCCCACCAGCATTCCTGTGATGGCGGATGCCTTGTTCACCTTGTGCGGCCGATAGATCAGCAGTACGCACAGCGGCCCAAAGGCGGAGGCTAAACCAGACCAAGCGAACACCACCAGGCTGAATACCGAGTCAATATCCAGCAGTGCAATCGCCGTGGACAGGACACACATCACAACCATTGTTACTTTTCCAATGGTGACCAGTTGGGTATCGGTGTAATTCCTTTTGGACAGAGGTTTGATGATGTTGCTGGCCACCGCCTGCACAGCCACCAGGAGCTGAGAAGAGAAGGTGGACTGCACCGCTGCAAAAATCGCCCCGATCACAATGCCGGAGACCACCGGGGGCATCAGCTGGCCCACCAGAACCGGGAATGCGTACTCCGGATCGTCCAGATTCTCCAGCAGTACCCGGGCAATACAGCCCAAGATACTGGAGCCGCACATCACGCCAATCATCCAGACGGAACTGACAATGGTTCCATATTTCAGTGTATTGTCGTCTTTGGCTGAGAAAAAACGCTGAAGGATATGGGGCTGTCCAAATTCTCCAATTCCATAGAACAGCAGTCCTATGATAACACCCACAGCCGCGGAACCTGCCGCTCCTCCAGTTAAAGTGCCCATTACCGGATCAATCGCCTGTGCGGCGGCCCAGAAGGCGCCCCAGCCGCCAATTTTTGCGATTAAAATGGGAGGGAAGATAAAGAATACCAGAAGCATCAGGGAGCCCTGCATAAAATCGGTATAAATCACCGACTTGTAGCCTCCCCAGAAGCAATAAAAGGTCACAAATACAGCGCTGAAAATCAGGCCTGCGTTATAGTCCAGGTTGATAAGAGAATGAATGGTTTTCCCGGCGGCTGTCAGCTGGGAGGACATGTAGGGGATGAAAAACAGCACCACCAGAGCCGCTCCTACTACCTTCACGGTGTGGGAGGTATCCTTTGTTGTCTTGTGTATCTTCTTTTCGAAGTAGTCGATCAGATCCAGCGCCCCCAGCTCCACACTCTCCCTGCGCAGCTTCGGACCAATGAAAAGCCAGTTCAACAGAGCCGCCACTGCAAAGCCGGGGTACATCCAGAAGGAGACCGGGCCGGCTAAATAGGCATAGCCGATGGCTCCAATAAAGATCCAGCCGCTGGAGTCTGTGGCCCCCATGCTGATCGCGGTGGGAAGCGGACCAAAGGAGCGGTCACCTAAGTAGTAATCCTCCTCATTTTTTGCACCCGCCCGGCCGTTGTAGAGGCCGATTCCAAATACAGCCGCCAGATAGCAGACCAACACGATAATGGTCAGGTTCATCCTTCATCCCCCTCTCTCTTCACCAGCTTTAACAGCACAAATGTACAGATCATATGAATTGCCGGCAGTCCCAGGTATAAAAAGGCCATAACCGCTGATACATTCATAAACACAAGCTCCTTTCTTTTCAGCTCCTTCTGTCATCTGTTATGTGGAACGCCGGCGCTTCAACGGCGTCCACCCTCTTCCGTTATTCCGCCGCCGGAGGCGCCACTGTTGTTCCCAAGTAGAAAGACCAGCCGTTCTCCGCCGTCGCGTAATAGTCCCCCTTTTGGAAGGTTCCGCAGATCACCTCAGCAGAGGCAAACTCGTCCAGCGGGTCCACTCCGCAGTTTTTCAACACCATGGAGGCATTGCAGACCTTCATGGATTTGGTGACAAAATCTGGGTTAGTGTCCCGTCCAATCACCCGCTGGTACAGAATGCCAGGGCCGATATCATTGGGAAAGGTGTGCAGCAGCAGATGGGGCGCAAACTTTGTAGCGGGCTTCTCCGCAGTACACTCCCCCTTCAGATCCAGCTCAAGGTGAATAATCTCAATACCGTTCTTTACGGCTGAGCACACCACCCGGTCCATAGACTCCTCCATGGAGATGTCCGCATATTTTTTAGGGTAGCCCCAGAGCTCCCGGCCCGCAGCGATGCTCCAGTCCACATCCTCATACTCAAAGAGGAACACACCGCCCACTGTATCCTTATACCGTCCGGGTACCACCAGTCCCGCATCCCAAAAGCCGTGGGTACAGCCGTCACTGTGGTCGGTATTTTTAAAATCAGAGATATAGAGCAGGACCGTATTGTCTACATACTCAAAGGGGGTAGGCGCCAGATACTTCTGGATCAACTCAGGCTCCACCTTGGCAAACACATTGACATGCCGGCAGTTTTTGCACTTGTAGGGGACAAAGGGTGAGGGGATCAGGGGCTTCTGTACTGGCACATTGTTTCCGTCCAGAGGGACAGCGAAAGGCCGAATTGTTCCATCCATAATAAGTTCCTCCTTCTTTTATCCTGCACCCCGCACAACAGGCAGGGACGCAGGGAAGCAAGCTGCTTCACGCACTTTTTTAGCCAACCAGCATTCTGTTTCGGCGCGCCCGTTTTCAGATGTCGGCTTTTAGCTGATTTAATGATAGCATTTCTTTGGAATTTTGTATATATTCTACAATTTCAAATCTTCTCCGTTTCATCTCTCTTTTGCACAGGTTTTACGCTTTTTTTCAAAAACAATTTATTTCTATTGTGTATTTTCAAAAATAGAGCCGTTTACTTTTGTGCTGACCACCCAATTTTGTTTCAAAAAAACAAAAGAGGAAGAGACTTTTGTCTCTTCCCTCTCTGCATACCCCCTCCAACTGGAGCGGGGCCTGCTTTACAAGCTTAGAGCATCTAGCTCCACCGCCCATTTTCGTCATTCCACAGTTCCATCATCTGTCTCAGCTTATAGGAGTACATCAGGCAGAACACCTCTTCCGTGTTCTCAAAAGAAAACGAAAACAGTGTTTTGGCCTTGCTGATTCGATAGGACACCGTGTTTTTATGGACATGCAGTATCCCGGCCGCCTTTGCCAAATTTTGCCCGGTAAACAGATACGTTCCGATGGTGTGGTAATATTCTGTACGGTTTCTCTTATCATACTCCAGAATGTCCAATAGGCGCTTGTCCAGATAACACTCCACCCCGTGCTGTTTGAGGATGCTGTGCAGCATATCATAAAACTTGTATCGGTTGTAGTAGGAGATATATTCCCCCGGCTGAAGCCGCTCCGCCAGACGCAGAGCGGTCATCCCCTGGCGGTAATACTGTTCAATATAATAAATATTTTCAAAACAGTCGCTGATTCCCAGCCGCAGCCGCTTCTCCCGGAAGTACTGATCCCCCTTGTCCAGTGTTCTCTGAATATCCTCTGAGCCGCTGACATCTGCGATACAAACTACATTTCCCTGATACCACAGCATCCACGAGCGGCGGAACAGTTTGGCAAAATATGTGCGGAGGACCTCCTTTCTGGGGTCAAAGTTTTCAAAGTGCTCCACATCAATCAAAATCACCCGGTAGCGGGCAGGGTCGTAAAGGGGCGTGTTCCGTACCCGCTCCAGGTAACTCCCATAGGATTTCAGATCGCCGGACAGGCACTCTATAAAAATATTGTCCTCAGCATACTCGTTCAAAGTGTGCTGCCGCTCATATTCACTGTGGATCAGGATTGTAATCAGGCCGGCTGCGCGGCTTAAAAATTTCCGATTCAGCTTGGAAAAGGGCGTACTGGCTTCAAAGACAATCAGCGTGCCCATCCTCTCCCCCGATGTCCGCAGGGGGCAGACACACATCCGGTCGGCACAGAAGGAGGAGGATACAATTTGAGGGCTCTCCCCCTGCTCCCCCGCCCTCCCCTCTGTCAGGCCCTGAAGCTCAATAATCTGCTCATAGGTGCAGTAGCCTCTGAACAGGTTCTGTTTCCAGAGCTCGTCCTCCACCTCATAGGAGTTGGAGGCGGCCAAAATCTTACAGTTTGCGTCCAGTACGACCAGTGGGTTGCGCAGCAGAAGGGCGGCTTCGTCCGCCAGACACCCCAGCCCCTTCTCCTGCGCGCAGATAAAGCTGTCCATCATGTGGTCGGAGGCCTCCAGGTATTTGGTGTGGTTCCACAGCCACTGGGTACAGGCCTGAAACAAAATTTCCGCATTTTGGACCATCTCAGCCAGGAGCACCGTGTTTTTTTCCAGAAAATCCTTGGGCAGTGCTTCGTCGCTGGAAACCAGCAAAAAAATCCCCCGTTCCAGCCGCTCGCTCCAGCGCCTGATCTGGCCGACGCTTCCCACATACAGCACGTCCGCTTTGATCCGCTCCCCCTCTGTCAGCTGGCATACGCTGATAAAATGACCGCCTTTAGGAGCCATGTTCAACAGGCTCAGCCCATAATCCCCCAGCTCCTGGATCAAATCTCTGATATCTGCCATGGCAATCCTCCTGTCTGTTTTGCTCTGTATCCTTGTGTCCTGCCTCTTATTTTATCACAAAAATCATCATTTGAAAACACCTTGCCCGGCGGATGGGCACCAGAAGGAGGGCGGGGATCAGACATGACAGTCCAATCCCCGCCCCAACATTTTCTACGTTTTAAGCTTCTTGCTGCTCAAGTGAATCTCGGGGACTGCTACGTTGTCATAGCGAATCTCCTCCTGATCGTCCTCCAGCTCGTCCGTCTCGGGCGCCGCGCCGGTCAGGACCTCGGGGACAGCCAAGTCCTCGATGCGCACATGAAGCTTGGGGTCCTTCTCACTGCTCACAGAAAACCCTCCCTGTTACAGAAGATTGATGAAAAATGTGATGGTCAGGCTGTTAATAAAATCGGCGAACATACTGCCAACGATTGGGACCAGAATATAGGCCTTGACCGACGGTACGAAGCGGTCGGTCAGCGCCTGCATATTGGCCATAGCGTTGGGCGTAGCGCCCATACCGAAGCCGCAGGTGCCGGCGGCCAGGACGGCGGCGTCGTAGTTCCGGCCCATGACGTTGTAGACCACGAAATAGGAGAAGAGGAACATCAGCACCACCTGCACCACCAGCAGGATGACCAGCGGCACGGCCAGAGCGGCCAGCTGCCACAGCTTCAGGGTAATCATAGCGATGCCCAGGAAGAGGGACAGGCAGATGCCGCCGATATCGTTAATCTCCCCCATGGGGACCTCAAATTTTCCTGTAAATTCGCTGAAATTGCGCATGATAGCGGCGATAATCATAGCGCCGATGTACACGGGGAAATTCATTCCCGTTTTGGACAGCAGCCAGGAGACCACCGTACCAGTGCCCATAGCGATGGCGATCTGATAGGCGGCGGGGGCGTAGCCGCGGACGGAGCGGTGATGCTTCTGCTCATCCTCCACCAGGGGGCCGTCGTCTACAGGGACGGCGGTTTTCAGCAGATCATGCTTCAGGATCAGCCTGCGGCCCAGAGGACCGCCCATGAGCGAGCCGCCAATGAGGCCGAAGGTGGCCGCCGCGGTACACAGGGTACTGGCTCCCTCCAGGCCCAGGTCCTCCAGCACCGGACCGAAAGCGCCCGCTGTACCGTGTCCGCCCACCATGGGGATGGAGCCGGTACACATACCGATGGCCGCGTCCACTCCCATTACCTGGGAGAAGCCCATAGCCGCCACGTTCTGGAGGACGATCAGCGCCGTGACACAAACCAGGAAGATCAGAAGGCTGACGCCGCCGCTTTTCAGCACCTTCAGGTTGGCCTGGAAGCCCACAGAGGTGAAAAACATCACCATACACACCGTTTTCAGCGTCTCGTCAAAGGACATCTCCATGACGCCGGCGGCATAGAGGATGCAGGACAGGATGGCGAAGATCAGTCCGCCCACCACGGGGGACGGGATACAGAAGGTCTCCAGGACCTTGACCCGCTTTTTCAGCCAAGCGCCCAGATAGAGGACCACCACAGCGATGGCCAGGGTCTGATACATATCCAGGGACAGCTGGATGGGGAACACAGGCCCGCTCTCCTCCGGGGCCCAGACCTCTACCGTGATTCCCTGCTCCTGATAGTACTCCGCCGCCCCCGGGTGGAATGGGGTGGGGACGGACAGAATGCCACCGGCGGGGTCCAGACCCGCGCCGGGCAGAGAGCCGCCATTTTGATACAACGTGCTAGTGATCTGCTTCACCACGGCGGCGTCCAGCTCATTTCCGGCCACCAGGACGGCCTGAACGCCCAGGGTTGTGACGTCCTCCCCCTGTCCCTGGTAGGTTCCCGCAGGGACGGTACAGGGGGCATACCAGGGATAGAGGCTGGTCAGCTGGTCCACCGACCGCTGGTCGATGGACAGCAGCTGGATATCCAGCTTTCCGGCCAGATCGGCCACCGCATTTGTGGGCGCGCCCGCCGTGCAGAAGAAGGCGTCGATCTCCCCGCGCTCCATGGCGGCGGCGGAGTCAGAGAAGGACAGGCGGCTGGCCTGGAGCATATCGGTGGTCAGTCCGCTGGCCATCAAAATTTGCTCCGCGTTCCGGGTCACGCCCGACTCCAGCTCACCAATGGAAACCCGTTTTCCGGCCAGCTCGGCCACCGAGGTGATGCCGGAATCCTTGGTCACCACGATCTGACAGGCCTCGGTATACAGGCCGGCCACCGCGCTGTAATTGGCTCCGTCCTCCTTCGAGGCGTATTGCAGTGCGTCGCTCTGAACAATGGCCAGGTCCACCATACCCGTTTGCAGCAGGCGCAGGTTGGCCTCCGAGCCGGTGGTCACCTTCACCTCTACCGTACTGCCAGTGTCGTTCTGGAGCTGTGGCGCCAGCGCGCTGCCGAAGGCATAGTAGGTGCCTCCGGTCCCCCCTGTGCCGAAGCGCAGCTCGTCCGTCGTGCCGCTGCACCCGCTCAGGCAGGACAGCAGCAGTCCGGACAGCAGCAGCGCTGTACACATACGCCGTAATTTCATTTCCGTTTCTCTCCTTTTTTCACATATTCCCCTCCCTCTCCTCGGGGGCGGTTAGGGATAGTATACAGAGACAGCCGGTGTTTGTCAATTTGAAAAATGGAAAAATTATAGCCGGTCACGCCGGGTCAAAATACCCCAGAAGGAGACCACCCCGATCCAGCCCAGGCCGGTTGCCAGAGCCACGGCGGGCAGTCCCATCCCGGGGGCCAGCAGGAAGGACAACACCGCCCGCAGGGAGATATGCCCCGTGGCGCCAATCACCGGGATGTTGACCCGGCCCCGGCCCCGAAAATACCCCGCCTGTCCGCTGCCCAGGAAATTGAACAGGTAGAAGCAGGCCACCAGCCTCAGATAGCCCACAGCCGGTCCCAGCGCCGCCGCATCCCCGGCGGGCAGGACCAGCCGCAGACAGGGCTCCGCCCCCGCGAGCATCACCAGGGACATGAACAGGCCAAGGCCCTCCAGCAGTCTCTGTCCGGTGCGGAAGCCCTCCTTCACCCGGGCGTTCTCCCCCGCGCCGGTGTTTTGCGCCACAAAGACGGCCACCGCCGCCGAGCCGCTGTCTCCAAAGGAATTGGCGAAGCCCTCCACCCTGGTGGCTGCGGTAAAGGCGTTGATGGCATCCTCCTCCAGGGTGTTTACCGTCCCCTGAACCAGCAGCTTCCCGATGTACAGACTGCACATATGCAGCGCGGATACGAAGCTGAAATGGGCGGTCTGCCGGAGCAGAGGCCGGTCCAGCACCATGTCCGCCCGGTGGAACATCAACTGGGGAAACCGGTCACGCAGGAAGCCCGCACACAGCACAGCGGCCAGGGCCTGAGCCAGGGTGGTGGCCAAAGCCGCCCCCGCCACGCCCATGGACAGGCCGGCCACAAAGACCAGGTCCAGAATGAGGTTTACGCCCATGGACAGGGACAGGAAAAAGAGCGCGGCCCTGGTATTTCCCACCGCCCGGAGTACGCCGGACACCAGATGGTACGCAAAGGCGGCGGGAAAGCCCAGAAAAATAATTTTTAGATATTCGGCGGCGTAGACGGCCACGCTGTCCGGGGTCCGAAGGAGGACAAGCAGAGGCTCCAAAACCAGCAGCCCCAGGAGGGTCAGCGCCGCCGATGCCCCCGCGCCGAACAGGCCGGACAGGTAAAATTCCCGGCGAAACCGGGGGCCGTCGTCCCCTCCGTAAAACTGGGCCAGCAGAGTCCCCACCCCGTCGCAGCCGCCGCTTATTAGGAACAGAAACAGGTTCATGACCGACCCGGCCACCCCTACCGCGCCGAAGGCCCTCTCCCCCACATACCGGCCCACAATGACGGCGTCCACTGTGTTATACAGCTGTTGCAGGATATTTCCCACCAGAAGCGGCGTGGACAGAGCGATCAACTGGCGGCTGATTTTGCCTCGGGTAAGCTGTGTTTGACTCATGGAGCGCTCCCCCTTATCTGTGTTCCGCCCCAGTATAGCAGTCCGCACTTACCTTGTAAAATGCTGATTTCTCTGATATAATATAACTTATATATTATATTTGAGGGGAGAGAAGCCATGACACAGCAGAGCATTGAGGTATTTCTGGCAGTAGCGCGGCTGGAGAGCGTCTCGGCGGCGGCGCGTGCGCTGTACATCACCCAGCCAGCGGTGAGCCGGCATCTGCGGGCCCTGGAGGAGGATCTGGGCTGTGCCCTGGTAGTCCGGGGGCGGGGCCAGCGGCGGACGGAGCTCACCAGCCAGGGCCGGGACTTCGTTCAGGTGGCGGAGAAGTGGCTCCTTCTGTGGCAGGAGGCCCGGGAGGTGTCCGGGCGGGACAGAACGCAGACCCTCCGGGCGGCCTCGGTGGGCAGTCTGGCCTCCTATCTCCTGCCCCCGGTGTTCCGCGCCTTTCTGGAGGAGGCCCCAGGCCGGACCCTCACCTTTCACAACTATCACTCCCGGGAGGCCTATGACTATGTGGCCCAGGGGCTGGCGGACATCGCCCTCATTTCCGACCATATGTATCACACCCAGGTGGAGACTATCCCCGCCTTCCGCTCCCGCATGGTTCTGCTCACCGGGCCTGGGCTGGATTGGGCGGAGACGGTCCACCCTTCCGCCCTGGACCCCTCCCGGGAGCTGCGCCTGCCCTGGAATCCGGAGTATGACCTGTGGCACTCCTTCTGGTTCAGCTCCTCTGCCGCCCCCCGGGCGGTACTGGACCAGATGTCCCTGCTGGAGGAGTTTTTTTCCTGGCAGGACAGCTGGTGGGACAGCTGGGCTGTCGCTCCGGCGGTGGTGGCCGTCCCTCTGGCAAAAAAGCTGGGACTTACCATCCGAACGCTGGACAGCGGCCCCGCCGATGAGATCATCTATTATCTCCAGGGTCCCCGGCGAAAGGAGGCGCTTGTCCGGGATTTCCTCACCTGCCTGAACCGGGAGTTGGCGCGGAGGCCGGAAGTCCACTCACTGCTTGAACTGTAAAGCAAAACACCTTCCCGGTGTTGAGAAGGTGTTTTTATCGGGAAAACCGCCTCGCGAAGCCGCACCGGCGGCACAGCTCCTCTGCGGCCCGGCCCTGGGAAAAGCCGTCGTAGATCGCCCGGGCCCGGGGACTGTTCAGGATGTGGTCCAGCTCCTGGGTGTACAGGTTCCCCAGGGGGACATCCCCCTCGTGGTCCAAACAACAGGGCACCACCGTCCCGCCCCACAGGACCCCGACCTGGTCCCGCAGGCCGTGGCAGAAGCTGGGGGGCGCGCCGTCGGAGGCGGACAGGTCAGGCCAGTCAAACCGCTCTCCCCACTCCAGAAAGACGTTGGGGGCCAGGGTGGTCCCCTGCCAGCCCTCCCACCAGGGCTTAGGGAAGGTCCGTTCCAGCTGGGCCAGAATGGCGTCGTTGAGGGCGTTGGCTCCCCGGGTGTCCGCCCCGTCCAGGTTCCA
>OFGE01001690.1_pt1 | contig 18455 bp, 15 predicted proteins | sample 1521681 | NCBI WGS metagenome assembly OFGE01 (sample SAMEA3504093, study PRJEB24116) | mouse gut metagenome | biome: mouse gut; feature: mouse-associated habitat; material: faeces | place: Denmark | collected 2011
GCAGAATACCGGAGGTAAGCCAGATGAAGGACAAAAAGCAGAATGTAAGGAGAATCCCAGCCAGGAGAAGGGAAGCAGGGAGAAAGCCGGACAGGAATTGGGGAAGCGGCAGAATCCCAGCCAGAAGCCAGAGGGAAGCCGGATTACGGACATGCAGAAAACCGTTTTAGAGCAGGAATTAAGGCGCACGGGGGTTCCCATCGAAAATGTGCTGTCCAGATATAGAATCCATAAGCTGGAACAGATGACGCCGGAGATTTATACGAAGGCATTAAGCGGGTTAAAAATTGGAAGAGGCTATGCTGGTGAGGGACATTTGCTGGGAGGATATTATGCTGATTAGGGATATCTACAATCGGATTTTTGCAGAAACAAAAGAGATGGAAAAGAACGACCATGCGATAAGCGACGATTTGTCTGCTTTGCTCAAGGACGTGGATTTACAAAAGATTACAGATGAAGAATTTACGAACCTAATGTGCCAGGCATGTGCCATCGGGGAACGGCAGGGATTCGTGTCAGGATTCCGTGTCTTTGCGAAAATGATGTGTGGGGCGTTATCTTAGGGATTACAGAAAGGATTATGAATGGCAAGGTGAAGAGAATGGAGAATGGAATGATGATGGATTATACGCAGTTCAAAGAGGCATTGAAGGACGCCCTGCAGGAGCATTTCCTTGGAAGGGGGCGGGTGTATTATGACAATGTAGTAAAGACGAATGACACGAGCAAAGAGGCGGTCGTTGTGTGTCAGTTCGGGACAGCCGTGCGTGCAACGCTTTATCCGGAGGATATCTATGAGGGATATCAGCATACGGGAGATTTTGGGAAATGTGCAGAAGAGGTAATCCGGGCGTGTGATATGCCCCTGTGTATCAATGAGGGCCATATCCCCAAGACTTGGGAAACTGCAAAACGCAGGCTGTGTATGCGGGTAATTAATAGGAACTGGAACCGGGAAGCCTTGAAACGGCTGCCCCATAGGGAATACCTGGATTTGGCGGTTGTATTTTATGTTTTCATTAAGGAAGAAGGGGGAATGGCGGCAACGCTGCCGGTCAGCAGGGAATGTATGGAGTTCTGGGGCGTGGACGTAAAGGACCTGTGGGAAGCGGCCCGGAATAATCTAAGGGAAGAAGAGTTTCGGATAGAGATGATGGAAACGGTCTTGGAAGATGTGCTGATGGAAAATGGAGACGCCGAGACTGCCCGTCAATTTAGGGAAGAGATGGAAGAGGCAGAAGAGAAAGTGGGGATGTATGTCATCTTTAACCGGAACCGGAGTTATGGGGCCCGGGCAATCCTGCGCAAAGACTTGCTGCGGGAATTTGCAAGAGAACGGGGAGGCAGTTTTTATATCCTGCCCTGTTCGGTGCATGAAATCATTTTATTGAAGGAAAGCAAGATGTTCACAGTAGAAAATCTAAAGGATATGGTTTACCAAATCAACCACTGTACGGGTGCGGTAGGGCCGGAAGAATGCCTGTCGGATTCCATCTATTACTATAATGAAGACACGGATAGGGTCGTTCTTGTAGCGTAGCAGGATGAGGGCAAGGGATGGCAGGATATTGGTGGGCCGGGAATAAGGCGTGCTGGGAACCAAAAGGATTTTTGGAGAGGCTGGCCTGGGATAAGGCGAGCCTTCCTGTACGGGAAATCGTTTTGGAGGGATGATACGTGGAAAAAATTATATTAAAGAAAACAAAGACCAAACGGCCTAAAAGGTGCATAATGCACCGCAGGTTTCAGATTTTTGCAAAGAAAAGATTTTAGCAAAGGTGAGGGCGTCCAACTTCATAGAACAAGAGAAAATAGCCGCCACTGCCAATAGTGACGGCTTCTAAAATACCCCGGTAGTTTACAAAAATAATTGGAGGATTGAGGTAAAAATGTGATATACTGAACAATAAAATGATTTGTTACCTTTCTTTTTTCAGAAGGAGACGGACTATGAAAATATTCATATATAGCAGGAAATCAAAATGGACAGGCAGAGGCGAGAGCGTAGAGAACCAGCTTACCATGTGCAGGGAATACATACAATATAACATTGAAGGGGCAGATAAAGCGGAGATTGTGGAATATGAAGATGAAGGGTACTCCGGAAAAAATACAAACCGCCCCCAGTTCCAGAAGATGATGAGCGACATCAAACAAGGCCAGTGCAGTTATCTGGTCTGCTACAAATTAGACCGGTTAGGGAGAAATATTGCGGATTTGGCGAATCTGATTGAGACGCTGAATAAGCTGAACGTCTCTTTTGTAAGCATTAAGGAAAGATTCGACACGTCAACGCCCATCGGAAAAGCCATGATTTATTTTGCAGGGGTATTGGCTCAGATGGAACGGGAACAGATTGCAGAGCGTGTCAGGGACAACATGATAATGCTTGCGAGAAAAGGAAGATGGCTTGGCGGCAATACGCCCTTAGGATTTCGGGCTGAGGCAGAAGAAAAGATTTCAATCAACGGTAAAAATAAAAAATCCTTCCGTCTGGTGATGGATGATGAAGAAATAAAGGTAGTGCAGTTTATCTTTCAGGAGTATTTAAAAAAGCAGTCTTTGGTAGGGCTTGTCAAATATTTCCTGAGCCATGATATCATGACCAAGAGGGGCAATGAATATACCACAACGGCGGTCAAGGATATTCTGACCAATCCGGTATACTGTACCGCCGATAAAGAAGCCTACGATTATTTCTGGAATCTGGGCTGTCAGGTCTGTCTGGACGAGGAGGAGGCAGACGGAAAATACGGCTTGATTAGTTACGCAAAAACATCTTCTTCTCAATATAAAAACAAAGAGAATGCGCCGGAAAAATGGGTGATTGCACTGGGCAGGCATAAGGGAATTGTATCTGGAAAGGATTTTGTGAAAATCCAGAATGTGCTAAAGCAGAACAGCTCTAAGGGAGATAGCTGGCATAAGCCTCAGAATCAGGTTGCTTTATTATCAGGACTGTTATATTGTTCCTGCGGCCACTATATGCGCCCGAAGAATTATTCTTCCAAACAACTGACAGAAGATGGCGAACGGAAGTTTTCCTATCTGTGTACCTATAAGGACAAGACCAATGGGAAAAAGTGTTCGACAGCAAACGTACAGGGCAATACCCTGGACAGATTAGTCTGTGAGGAGATTCTGCGGTATGCAGACGTTAGCTCCAGCGTTTACCGGATGTTGGAGGAGATGAAAGAGAAGATTGTAAATACAAAGGAAGATAAGGTAAATGCAGCGGATATTCTGGAACAGGAGATACAGAAACGAAAAAAAGAGGTAAAGAACTTAATTACCGCCCTTGCGAAATCGGACGGCAACGAGGCGTTTATCAGCCAGATTGAACAAGAGATTACGAAGCTTAACGATGAATGTGCGGCGTTAGAAAAAGAAAAGGGCGAGGCCGGCGAGGAGGGTTGTCTGATACAGGGGAACAGACAGCAGCTCGAAGTTCTGAAAGAGCAGCTTCAATCATTCCAAAAGCTGTTTGACTCTTTAACGGTAGTCGAAAAGAGGGAATACCTGCGTATGATATTAGACAAGGTTGTCTGGGACGGGGAACAAGCCCATATTTTTATCTGTGGCAGCCATTGACGGGAAACGGGCGGAAAAATATCGGTGGCTGCCGGCTGGTTTGTTTCCGCTTCTGAACCATCGCATTGCCGCAGCCCGAAGGTCCTACGATAGAAACGAATTCGCCCTTGTTCAGCGCAAAGGATATGTCCGTAAGGGCAGGCGTTTCCCCTTCCAGGGTGTGATAGGCATAGTGGATATGTTTGAGTTCTAATACTTGTTCCATAGGAACCTCCAGTATTTATTATGATACAGTTATCGTTACACTATTTTATGTAAATATCATAAATTAGTGACGGATTGACCTTGCCAGAAGCGCTGAAAGCGGTTATAATTCAAAAGTATACCCAAGGGCACACCGTAAAACATACCCTTAGGGTATACCTATTTGGATGTACCCTAAGGAGGAGAAGCGTTCAGATGAATTATCAGAAAGAACTGGAAAAAATAATTGAAGGATTGGAAAAGGAAGAGAAGACGCCAAGCCTTCTGCTGCATAGTTGCTGCGCGCCTTGCAGCAGTTATGTAATGGAATATCTGAGCAACTATTTCAGGATTACAATATTTTACTATAATCCGAATATTTATCCCGAAAGCGAATATACGAAACGGATTCTGGAGCAGCAGACCTTGATTGCGAAGATGAAAACCCGGCATCCCATATCATTTATGGCAGGAAATTATGATAAAGACCGTTTTTACGAGATGGCGAGGGGGATGGAGCATCTCAAGGAGGGAGGAGAACGTTGTTTCCGATGTTATGAACTTAGGCTTCGGGAATCGGGAGAGGTGGCAAAAAAGTGTGGATTTGATTATTTTGCAACGACCCTTAGCATCAGCCCCCTGAAAAATGCCGCCCGGTTAAATGAAATTGGGATGCGGCTATCCAAGGAGTTAGGTGTTTCGTACCTGCCGTCTGATTTTAAGAAGAAGAACGGTTATAAACGCTCGATTGAATTATCGAAGAAGTACGGTCTGTACCGGCAGGATTACTGCGGATGTGAGTTTTCCGTAGCCGTGCCGCGCAGGGCGTAGAATATGGTGGGGCTGTCGGAAAATGATATTTTCAGACAATATATAGTTTAAAGCTCAACGATTCATATCTATATATTGTAGAATTTTTCCATTTCCCGACAATCCCTTGGGATTGCGTAAATAGCTTCTCAAGATAATGGAATACAAGGGAGATGAAAAGATATGGCACAATTATGGGGCGGACGTTTTACAAAGGAAACGGATCAGCTGGTATATCAATTCAACGCATCCATCTCATTTGACAAGAGATTTTATGCCCAGGATATCCGGGGCAGCATTGCCCATGTGATGATGCTGGCAAGGCAGGGAATCTTGACGGATGCGGAGAAGGAGAAGATTGTAGAAGGACTTGAGGGAATCTTGGGCGATGTGGAGAACGGAAGGCTTGAGATTACAGATCAGTATGAGGATATCCACAGTTTTGTGGAGGCAACATTAATAGACAGGATCGGGGAGCCGGGAAAGAAGCTTCATACGGGGCGCAGTCGTAATGACCAGGTGGCGCTAGATATGAAACTTTATGCAAGAGACGAAGTACACATGCTGAACCAGCTGGTGAAGGAGCTTTTGCAGGCGGTATTGGCAGTCATGGAGGAGCATGTGGATACATATATGCCGGGATTTACCCATTTGCAGAAGGCGCAGCCGGTAACACTTGCCCATCACATGGGGGCATACTTTGAAATGTTCCGCAGAGATCATGAGCGGTTTCAGGATATTTACCGGCGGATGGATACCTGCCCGCTGGGGTCCGGCGCTTTGGCGGGAACCACTTATCCGCTGGATCGGGATTATACGGCGAGTTTGCTTGGGTTTGGCGGACCCACAAGAAACAGCATGGATGGAGTGTCCGACAGGGATTATCTTCTGGAACTTCTGTCGGCCCTGTCGATTATGATGATGCATCTGAGCCGGTTTTCCGAGGAGGTCATTATCTGGAATTCCAATGAGTACCGGTTTGTGGAGATAGACGACGCTTACAGTACGGGCAGCAGTATCATGCCGCAGAAGAAGAACCCGGACATCGCAGAGCTGGTCCGCGGCAAGACCGGGCGGGTCTACGGGGCGCTTCAGGCGCTTTTGGTGGCGATGAAGGGAATCCCTCTTGCATATAATAAGGATATGCAGGAAGATAAGGAGTGGGCGTTCGATGCCATTGATACAGCAAAGGGATGCCTCTCGCTGTTTACCGGGATGCTGCGCACCATGCATTTTCAGAAGGAGCGGATGGAGGACAGCGCAAAGCATGGGTTCACCAATGCGACGGATGCAGCAGATTATCTGGTGAACCATGGAGTGGCATTCCGGGATGCCCACGGAATCGTCGGCAGATTGGTGCTCCTGTGCATTGAGAAGGGGATTGCGTTGGATGAACTGCCCCTAGAGGAGTATCAGAAGATTTCCCCTGTATTTGAGGAGGATATCTATGAGGCAATCAGTATGGAGACTTGTGTCAACAAGCGTGTCACGGCTGGGGCGCCGGGAAGAGCCGCAATGGAGGCTGAGATTGCCGCTTGCAGGAAGTATCTTGGAGAATATTAAGTATTGCAAGGGATTGCAGGATGTATCGTTTCATACAGGCATCGGGAAAGTGTGATAGAATTAAGGATTAAGAGGAGTGGAGAATCATGGAACAGAAATTAAGGGTAGGTATCTTGGGCGCAACAGGTATGGTGGGGCAGCGGTTTATCTCACTGCTTGAAGGCCATCCGTGGTTTGAAGTCGTGACAGTGGCGGCAAGCCAGAGGTCTGCCGGGAAGAGCTACGAGGAAGCGGTAGGAGATCGATGGAAGATGGCAGGGCCAATGCCGGAGTCTGTCAAAGGACTTACCGTATTGAATGTCAATGAGGTAGAAAAGGTCGCGGCGACCGTTGATTTTGTGTTCAGCGCCGTGGACATGACGAAGGAGGAAATCCGGGCAATCGAAGAAGAATATGCCAAGACGGAGACGCCGGTAGTGTCCAACAACAGCGCCCACCGCTGGACGCCGGATGTACCGATGGTGGTGCCGGAGATCAATTCCGGGCATTTTGAGGTCATCGAAGCCCAGAGAAAGCGGCTTAAAACGGCGCAGGGATTCATTGCGGTAAAACCAAACTGTTCCATCCAAAGTTATGCGCCCTGCCTTGCGGCTTGGAAGGAATTTGGCCCTAAGGAAGTGGTGGCGACGACCTATCAGGCAATCTCAGGGGCTGGTAAGACATTCAAGGATTGGCCGGAAATGGAAGGTAACGTGATTCCCTATATCGGCGGTGAGGAAGAAAAGAGCGAGCAGGAGCCTCTCCGTGTGCTGGGGCATGTGGAGAACGGGCAGATTGTGAAAGCGGCTCTTCCTAAGATTACCTGTCAGTGTGTCCGTGTTCCTGTTCTTAATGGGCATACGGCGGCAGTATTCATTAATTTTGACAAAAAGCCGACGAAAGAGCAGTTGATTGAGAAACTGGTGAACTATAAGGGGTATCCGCAGGAGGCGCATCTTCCTAGTGCGCCGAAGCAGTTTATCCAATATCTGGAAGAGGAGAACCGCCCGCAGGTAAAGCTGGATGTGGATTTCGAGAATGGAATGGGCGTTTCCATAGGAAGGCTTAGGGAAGATTCTATTTTTGACTACAAATTTATCGGGCTGTCCCACAATACGGTCCGAGGCGCGGCAGGAGGCGCAGTACTCTGTGCGGAAGCGCTGGCTGCGAAGGGGTATATTAAGGCGAAGTAAATCAGGTTAGGAGAGACGCTGCCAAGGGATTTAGAATGCTTCCTGACAGCTCTTTCGTTTGAAAGTAAAGAACGTGAGGTGGCAGATATGGATAAAGAGATACTGAACTATACTCAGAACCGGGAGTTATCATGGCTGAAATTCAACAAAAGGGTGCTTGAGGAAGCCCAAGATCCCAGCGTCCCCCTTTTAGAGCGCATGAAGTTCGTTGCAATCTTCAGCAGTAATCTGGATGAATTCTTTATGATTCGTGTCGGAAGCCTGTTTGATATGGCCCACACGGATGCCAATAGACGGGACAGCCGTTCAGGCTTTACCCCTAAGGAGCAGTTAGATAAGATTTTTGAGGCTGTAGCGCCCCTTTATAAAGAGCGGGATAAGGCGTATGCGGAGATTAAGAAGCAGCTTAATCCATACGGTATCTGCGGGCTGAATTTCAAGGAATTGGAGCAGAACGAGAAGAAGTATGTGAAGAAATACTTCAAAGACCAGATTCTTCCCGTGCTTTCTCCCCAGATTGTGGACGCCAACCATCCCTTCCCTCATTTGCTCAATAAAGAGGTCTATGTGACAGCGAACTTAAAGTTCAAGGAAAAAGCAAATTCCAAATCAATGATGGGCCTGGTGCCGATTCCTCAGTTCGTGTCGGATGTTTTATACCTTCCCGGGCATGATATCCGCTACATCCGCATGGAGAAGGTCATTTTAGAGCATTTAGACCTTGTGTTTTCCAAATACGAGGTTTCGGACGCCAATTATATTTGCGTGACAAGGAATGCGGATATTGCGCCGGACGACGAGGCGCTGGACGTCAGCGATGATTTCCGTTACCTGATGAAAGAGACGTTACACAAGAGGCGCCGGATGGCTGTAGTCCGTCTGGAAGTCGCGGAGAAGATGAAGCCAGATATGGAAAGCTACTTCTGTGAGAAGTTTAACATCGAGCCGCACCAGATTTTCCGTACGAAGATTCCGATGAAGCTTGCGTTTATCTTTGCAATCAGCGATAAGCTGCCGGAATCTATGAAGCGTTCTCTGATTTATCAGCCGTTCACGCCCCAGAATTCAGCCCATGTGTTGGAAGGCAATGTGATGCGGCAGGTCAAGAAGCGGGATGTCCTGCTGTACTATCCTTATGAGAGCATGAACCCGTTTCTCAAGATGATTAAGGAGGCTTCGGTGGACCCGAATGTGATGACCATCAAGATTACCATCTATCGTCTTGCAAAAAAAGCGCGGCTGGTAGAGTATCTGTGCGCGGCGGCGGAGAACGGGAAGGATGTGACGGTGCTGATTGAGCTTCGGGCAAGGTTCGACGAGCAGAATAATATCGACTGGTCCGAGCGTATGGAAGAAGCAGGATGCCGTGTAATCTATGGGTTTGAGTCTTACAAGGTTCATTCTAAGATTTGTCTGATTACATACCGTAACCGGAACGAAATCCAGTATATTACCCAGATAGGGACCGGCAATTACAATGAGAAGACAGCGGCGATGTATACAGATTTGTCGCTTATGACTGCAAATCCGGTGATTGGGAAGGATGCGGCGGAGTTCTTTAAGAATATGTCCATTGGGAATCTGGACGGAACCTATGAGCATCTGATTGTGGCGCCTACCAGCCTGAAACAGAAGGTGCTGTACCTGATGGACGAAGAGATTAAGAAGGGAAGCAGTGGCCGTGTGATCATGAAAATGAATTCGCTGACGGATGTGGACTATATCAGTAAGGTCTGCGAGGCATCCAAGGCAGGCGTGCGTGTGGATTTGATTGTGCGGGGAATCTGCTGTATCCTTCCAGGAGTGCCGGGGTATACAGAGAATGTCCGGGTGATGAGTATCGTGGGAAGATATCTGGAGCATGCCCGTATTTTCAGCTTTGGCGCGGGTGCAGAGCAGAAAGTCTATATTGGTTCGGCGGATATGATGACCAGGAATACAGAGAAGCGCGTGGAGGTCGCATGCCCGATTTTGGACGACGGCATCCGCCGCCAAGTCAACCATTATCTGAAAGTCATGCTCAGCGACAACGTGAAGGCGCGGGTACTGCTTAGTGACGGTTCCTATGTAAAGAAGAAGGCTTCCGAGCCGCCAGTTGACTCTCAGGCGGCATTTATGGAAGAGGCAATCCATGCGAAGCGGGAGGCTCCTAAGGAGGAGAGGAGTATCCGCGAGTGGATTAAGGAATTGGTTGGAAATATAAGAAAGTAAGGGTATATCATTCATATGGGGAAATCACTTTATATTGCAGAGAAGCCAAGCGTGGCGCAGGAATTTGCCAAGGCGCTGAAGATGAATGCAAGGAGAGGGGACGGATATCTGGAGTCTGAGGAGGCGGTCGTGACCTGGTGTGTGGGGCATCTGGTGACGATGAGTTATCCGGAGGTGTATGACCCTAGCCTTAAAAGGTGGAGCTTGGAGACGCTGCCTTTTATACCGCAGGAGTTCAAGTATGAAGTGATTCCGGCTGTCGCCAAGCAGTTCGGGATTGTTTCGGGGCTTCTGAACCGGAAGGACGTGGAGCGGATTTATGTTTGTACGGACTCTGGGCGGGAGGGAGAATATATCTATCGGCTGGTTGAGCAGCAGGCGAATGTGAAGGGAAAGGAACGCCGCAGGGTGTGGATTGATTCCCAGACGGAGGATGAGATTCTGCGGGGAATCCGGGAGGCGAAGGATTTGAAGGAATACGATAATCTCTCGGCATCGGCGTATCTTCGGGCAAAGGAAGATTATCTGATGGGAATCAATTTCTCCCGGCTTTTGACGTTAAAATATGGGAACAGTATTGCAAATTATCTGAAAACAGACCGTTCTGTGGTTTCGGTGGGCAGGGTGATGACCTGTGTACTCGGCATGGTGGTCCGGCGGGAGCGGGAAATCCGGGAATTCGTGGAGACGCCCTTTTACCGGGTGGTCAGTGTAAACGGGGAACCGGGGGAGACGTTCGAGGGAGAGTGGCGTGCAGTCAAAGGCTCCCGGTGGTTTGAATCCTTTGATCTCTATAAGGAAAATGGGTTCAAGGAGCGCAAGAAGGCGGAGGAATTGGTCGCATATCTGAGCGAGGATGAGCCGCTTAGCTGCCAGATCGTCTCGATTGAGAAGAAGAAGGAGAAGAAGAACCCGCCCTTGCTGTTCAATCTTGCAGAATTGCAGAATGAATGCTCGAAGCGGTTTAAGATTAGTCCGGACGAGACGCTGCGCATCGTGCAGGAGATGTATGAGAAGAAGCTGGTGACGTATCCGAGGACGGATGCCAGGGTGTTGTCTACGGCTGTGGCGAAGGAGATCAATAAGAACCTGAACGGGCTGATGAAATATGAACCGGCTGTGCCGTTCCTCAAGGATATCGTTGGTTTTGGGAGCCATAAGGGGCTTGAGAAGACCCGATACGTCAATGATAAGCAGATTACGGATCACTATGCGATTATTCCTACAGGGCAGGGATTGAATGTGTTAAATTCCTTGCCATATCTGTCTGGGAAGGTGTATGATGTGATTGTCAGGCGGTTTTTGAGCATTTTTTATCCTCCGGCAGTGTACCAGAAGATTCAGATTGTCACGAAGATGAAAGAGGAGTCTTTCTTTGCAAGTTTTAAGGTGCTTGCAGAAGAGGGATATCTCAAGGTGGCAGGTATTCCCGGACAGAAGAAGGAGACGGCAGGGGATACAGGAAACAAGGAAAATCAGGAAGGAAGTTCAAAGAAGGAGGAAAAAGGCCAGGAAAACGGGACGGAGGAGAGTACCGACGCCGCGTTTTTCAAAAAGATACAGGCGCTTAAAAAGGGTATGGTTCTTCCGGTGCAGTCTCTTGAAATCAAAGAGGGCAAGACTTCCCCGCCTAAGCGGTATAATTCTGGTTCTATGATTCTTGCAATGGAGAATGCAGGGCAGTTGATTGAGGATGAGGAGCTGCGGGCACAGATTAAGGGCAGCGGAATCGGAACCAGCGCTACCAGAGGTGAGATTTTGAAGAAGCTGTTTCATATCGAGTATCTGGCGCTGAATAAGAAGACCCAGATTGTCACGCCGACCCTGCTTGGTGAAATGATTTTTGACGTGGTGGAACATTCCATTAAGTCGCTTTTAAACCCAGAGCTGACGGCAAGCTGGGAGAAGGGACTTACCTATGTTGCGGATGGAGAGATTACGCCGGACGAATATATGCAGAAGCTCAGCCATTTTATCATAAGCAGGACGGAAGGAGTGAAGGGACTTAGAAACCAGAACCAGCTTCGGGCGTGTTATGACAAGGCGGCAGAGTCGTACCGGAAACCGGGGAAGGAGAAGAAATAGTAGAAAAAGAAAGGGAGACAGGCAGAATGAAGGAATTAACAGTTAAGGAATTGTACACATTGGATGAGACGATTGCGAAGGATATCTTCGAGGGTGTGACTTATCCTTGGGAAGTTCTTCCTAAAATCAGCGAATTCATCCTCCGGCTTGGGGAGACGCTTCCTGAGGAGGAGTATGAAAAGGTCGGTGAGGATGTGTGGATTGCAAAGTCAGCGAAGGTGTTTGAGTCCGCATATATCCATGGGCCTGCCATTATCGGAAAGAACGCGGAAGTCAGGCATTGTGCGTTCATTCGGGGAAATGCGATCGTCGGCGAGGGCGCCGTGGTGGGCAATTCTACGGAGCTTAAAAATGTAATTCTGTTCAACAAGGTTCAGGTGCCTCACTATAATTATGTGGGTGATTCGGTTCTTGGGTATAAGGCGCATATGGGCGCCGGTTCCATTACGTCGAATGTGAAGTCAGATAAGAAGCTGGTGGTAGTGAAGACGCCAAAGGGCAATATTGAGACGGGTATGAAGAAATTTGGCGCTATGCTTGGAGATGAGGTGGAAGTCGGTTGTGGAACGGTACTGAATCCCGGAAGTGTCGTTGGAAGCCATACGAACATTTATCCCCTTTCCAGCGTGAGAGGATATGTCCCGGCGGGGAGTATCTATAAGAAACAGGGCGAGGTTGTGGAGAAGGTCAGTACACTAGAATAACAGGAGGAAGAAGATGCACAAAATTGGTTTTATAGGTGTAGGAATCATGGGGAAGTCTATGGTACGCAATCTGATGAAGGCTGGATTCGAGCTTCATATTTTTGCCAGGACGAAGGCGAAGGTGGAAGATGTAATCGGAGAGGGAGCCATTTTCCATGAGTCGATTAAGGAATGTGTTGACGGATGTGAAGCCGTGATTACCATCGTTGGTTTCCCTCAGGATGTGGAAGAGGTCTATTTCGATACGGGAAATATTCTGGACAGTGCGAAGGAGGGGGCTTATCTGATTGATATGACAACCACCAGCCCTATGCTTGCGAAGAAGATCTGGGAAGCGGGAAGCAAGCAGGGATTCCGTGTTCTGGACGCGCCTGTGACAGGCGGAGATATGGGAGCGAAAGCAGGTACTTTGTCGATTCTTGTTGGTGGCAAGAAAGAGGACTACGAGGCGTGTATGCCCTTATTTACGGCAATGGGAACGAACATCAACTATCAGGGAGAGGCAGGTTGCGGGCAGCATGCCAAGCTGGCGAACCAGATTATGATTGCGGGGGCGCTGTCTGGGGTCTGCGAGGCTTTGACATATGCGAAGGCGAAGGGGCTTGATTTGCAGGTGCTTCTGGATTCTGTTTCCACCGGGGCTGCAGGAAGCAGGCAGTTGGATACTTTCGGCCCTAAGATATTGGCAGGGGATTATGCCCCGGGATTCTTTATGAAGCATTTTATCAAGGATATGAAGCTGGCGCTTACGGAGGCGAATATGAGCGGCCTTTGTCTGGATGTGCTGAGCCAGGCGTTGGCGAATTATGAGGAATTGGCGGCAGAGGGGCATGGCGATCTGGGGACTCAGGCGTTGATGAAGTATTATGAGGAGACGACTGCCGGAGAATAGGCGAGGGATCATTGGAAATTTCCAACGAAAGGAGAAAGAAATGGCAAGTGAAAATTTTGTAACATTCGAGATTGGAAAGACGAAGCACATTGCGTTGGTGGCGCATGACGGCAAGAAGAAGGAACTGGTGGAGTGGTGCGACAGGAATAAAGAGATCTTAAAGGGTCATTTCCTGTGCGGGACAGGCACGACGGCAAGGCTGATTGCAGAGAAGACCGGGCTTCCTGTGAAAGGGTATAACAGCGGTCCGTTAGGCGGGGATCAGCAGATCGGGGCGAAGATTGTGGAGGGGCAGATTGATTTCATGATTTTCCTGTGGGATCCGTTAGAGGCACAGCCCCATGACCCGGATGTAAAGGCGCTTTTGCGGATTGCGGTGGTGTATGATATCCCGATTGCTAATAATCTGGCGACGGCGGATTTTATGCTGAATTCTAAGTATATGGACGGGACTTATGACCGGAAGGTACAGAATTTTAATAGGACGGTTCAAGAACGGGTGGAGAAAATGAAATAAAGATAAAGAGGCTGCGGGGATCTACCGGCAGCCTTTTTTCCGTGATTGCTCGCCTAAGACGAACGTTTCCAAATATATACAATTGTTAATCAACTTTAAAACTTGTGGTCAATTCCGCTTTGCTTCATAATAGCATTCGCAGTATGCCTTGATTTTATACGGGTATCGACTGTCACATGACGATTGGTAATTGGGCTGTACCAGATATCATGATCGCCTTTCCCGTGACGTCGAAAAGAACAGCCGTTTTGGGAAAGGATATTGCGTACTTTTTTCTCATATTCAGCCATTATAAGCTCATCCTTTCCTGGCGTTTTGACATAAATGTCAAGAAGAATGGCTGAGTTTTTGGGGCATTTAATGCAAGAAGTTCCGGTACGGCAAAACGAGTACGTTCTAACAGTGCATCAAAGGAACCAGATTCCAATACTAGACCGGGGATATCATCGCTTGTTGCAATCCATACATTAGCTTCATTATCCCACGTAAAATTTACGATATATTCCATAACACATTACCTCCTAAAATATTTGTATTATTGAAAATATTAACTTTTATTTTATCTGACATCTATAAAGGACTTTTTCTTTCAACACAGATTAGGGTAAGATAGTTTTATTATATCAAGATTGACGAATGCGTCAATATAAAATTATCATAAATATTTCGGTTTATAAGTCCAATTTCTGACTTGATGGAATATATTTGTTACTTTTTATATCTACGCCAATCACACTGCTGATCTGGCGTTGGTGTGAATTGTAACATATATTTCGTTACAACTCTTAACAATTCCTTAATATATTGAAAAAATTACCAGTTAGTGTTAAAATTAAAATGTACCAGCAGACACATTTCAATTAATAAGGGGCAAAGGAGGAGTAGAATTGCAAAGAATAAGAAGATTCCTGGTACTTACACTTCTTGTATGTCTTGGCGCGACGCTGCCAGGCATCGTGAGTAATGCAGAGGATATGTCAGGGGAGCAGACATCTGCAGGAGCGGGATTAGAGGATGAGAACCCTCAGCGTCTGGACGCAGTTACCGCTATGGATGAAGACGGTAACATTTTTGAAGTGGACGAAGAGGGCGGAGAGCTGGAAGATCCAGGGATTGCGGCATTTTCGCGGGATATGTCGGTGAAAGTGGTCAATTTCCGGACGAAGGGCAATGCAGTTACGAACTACAAGGAATATAGTACCGGTACGGCAGGATACACCAACGGGGCATACGGTGCGGACGCTGCCTTTCTTGGGATATACGGCAGTAAAGTCCGTTTCATGCTTTCAGGCGTCGTGGGAGAAGTATCGGCAGAAGAGGTTCAAGTGGTTGATTTTGCATCCGCAGAGTCTGTCAGTTACTATGCAGTGGAAGGCGGAAGGCTGCGCCATTATATTACCCATGATATGACGAAGGCAGAACATGCGACGTCTCTGGATAACGGCAGTGCGCCGTCATACTTACAGGCGGGAGTAGAGTACTACAGTTATGACGGACATTATTTTTATACTGATTATAATACGATGATTCAAGATTATCAGAATGAGACACGTTCCGCTTCTGTGAATGCAGGGAACCCGTATTATAATTATTACCAATATTTGCCGTTTCGCAGCAGGACATCTTATGCCGGGGCGGAGTTGAATAACTTGATCGGAGGTAAGACAAGCGGTTCCTCCAAATTGAGAAACACAGGAGATTATTTTGCAAACAGTCAGGATACCTATGGAGTGAATGCGCTGATTATGGTTGGAATTGCGGCAAATGAGAGTGGATGGGGGACAAGTAATATTTGCCAGAATAAGAATAACCTTTTCGGACTGAATGCTGTAGATGAATCTCCCGGAACCAGCGCCAACACTTATGGGAGTGTTGAGGAGTGTATCCGTCAATTTGCGGATGGATGGATGTCCAGAAAATATCTGAACCCGAAAGGATGGACATATAACGGTGGTTTCCTTGGGAATAAAGCGAGTGGAGTTAATGTTAAATACGCTTCGGACCCTTATTGGGGTGAGAAAGCGGCGAATATAATCTGGAGTTTGGATCAGGACGGGGGCTGCCGGGATGCGTATGCCTATACCATAGGTATCAAGGATACGCTTGCGACAAGCCATACCAGCGTGAATGTACGTAATGGAAGCAGCCAGTCTTCATCAAGTTTGTATATGACCGGACAAGCTTCCAACTATGCAGTTTTGATTCAAGATGTGACTTCGGAAAATGGTTATTACAGGATACAGAGTGACGCTGTGTTAAACGCTGACAAATCTGGGCTGAATGCTGGAATAGGAGAGTATCTGTTTGAGCAGATGTATGCATACATGCATTCAGATTATGCTGTAATCGTCAATCAAGGCGGGACAGTGACGGCGAAGAAGGAGCTACAGTCTGTCGTCATCAGTCAGGTGCCAGCAAAGACAGCATATCTGGTGGGAGAAGTGTTTGATCCGACGGGGATGGTTGTACTTGCAAATTGGAGCGATGGAACGCAAGCGGATGTGACAGCGTCTGTTGTTTACAGCCAGGAGCCGCTGCAGGCTGGGACGGGAAGTATTACAGTTGATTATACATATGAAGAAGCGACAATGTCGGCGGAGCAGGCGATAACAGTGACGACTCCTGAGACATCGCCGGATACAGAGCCGAAGCCAGGAGTAACGGAGCCGGATCCGGAAACCCCGCCAACATCAGAGGCGACACCAGAGAACCCGTCAACACCAGGAACGACACCAGAGAATCCGTCAACACCAGGGGAAACGCCGGAAACCCCACCAACATCGGAAGCGACGCCGGAAACTCCGTCAGTACCGGAAGCGACGCCGGATGCAGCTCCGGATTCTGGAACGATATCAGACTCCGTACCGAGTCCGGATTCAAGTTTTAGTTCTGTATCGGACGAAGTTACTGCACCAGATACATTGCCGGAGCCTGGCGATACGTCAGATTTGTTACAGGATGGTAAACCGGGAGAAGTAACGGAAGCAGATTCGCCGGTGGTTGCTAAGAATGAAAGTACTGGCATCTGGATTCGCGGCACAATCAGTGAAGGGACAGAATGCGTGGTTGAAGCTGTTCCGAAAGATTCAGAACAGTATATCTCTTACATAGAGCCGGTAAAAGACAGGGTTATTCTTGGCGTATATGATATCAAACTGACATCAGATCTGGCGGAAGGTGAAAATGTGGAAGTTGGTTTCCCTGTGGGGGAACAGTATAATGGAAAGAATGCAATCGTTCTTCATTATGACAGCGTTAAGGGAATGGAAAAAATTACATCTGTTGTAGAGAATGGTCAGATCGTTGTACGTGTTTCTGGATTTTCGCCGTATGTAGTTGCACTGGATGAAGCGACGCCTGTTTCGTCGCCTAAGGCAATACAGAAGTCAACGAATGATGGGAATGTCAGAAGAGCCCCTGTAACAGGAGATGAAAGCCAGATTGTGTTATGGGGAGTCATCTTTATATTATCAATGTTTGAGCTGGTTTATTTATCCTTATATTTGTATAGGAAGAAAAACCGAGTGAGAAATTAGGCACGAATATAAATATTGTTGGGAGAAGAGGCTGTTGTATGACGGATGGTTATTCATTTGTGATACTACGGCTTCTTTTTTATTATTGGCTGATTTTTCTTTGCATAAAAAGTTGAAAAATAAGCTAAAAAGTAAGTGTTTGAAAAATTTTGGAAAATTATTAAAATATATATTGACAAATAGTGAGAAACCATAGTATAATAACGAAGTCGGTTTGAGGGAAACAAACTTAGACAGTTAAGGGATCTTAGCTCAGCTGGGAGAGCATCTGCCTTACAAGCAGAGGGTCATAGGTTCGAGCCCTATAGGTCCCATTACAACAGACATTGTTGTAGATGTTCTAGTTTATACTGGAACATATTTGGCGGGATAGCTCAGTTGGCTAGAGCACACGGTTCATACCCGTGGTGTCGCTGGTTCAAATCCAGTTCCCGCTACTTGTTTAAAGCCTGCATATGCAGGCTTTTTTATTTGCCAGAAAAGTCTCTTGAATGTTTGGAGGACAGGCTATATAATAGTAACGGTGTAAAAGAAGTAGGAAAGAGGCTTTATGTGCAATGCGAAGCAAGAATGAGTTGTTGAATAAGATAGAAGACGGATATTCCAAGTTCAGTAAAGGCCAAAGAAAGCTTGCAGATTTCATCCGCAAGGATTATGATAAAGCAGCATTTTTGACGGCGGCTAAAATGGGGGAAGAGGTGGGCGTCAGTGAATCTACCGTGGTGCGTTTTGCCATGGCCCTTGGTTATGACGGATATCCAGGATTCCAGAGGGCTCTTGGCGAGATGGTACGGACGAAGCTGAATTCGATTCAGCGCATGGAAGTGACATATGGCAGAATCAGCCAGGGAGAGATTCTTGCGACCGTACTCCATTCAGATATTGAGAAAATCAAGCTGACGATGGAGGCAATCGACCACGAGACGTTTGAAATGGCTGTGGATACGATTCTGAATGCGAGGAATATCTATGTGGTGGGGATTCGGAGCTGCGCACCTCTAGCAAGTTTTTTGAGTTTTTATCTGAATCTGGTATGCGACGGGGTGGTGGCGGTGAATACCAACAGCCCCAGCGAAATTTTTGAGCAGATGCTCAGAATCAATGAGGAGGACGCCATCATCGGAATCAGTTTTCCAAGATATTCCATGCGTACGCTGAAAGCGTTGGAGTATGCCAGCAACCGCAAAG
>OFGE01001691.1_pt1 | contig 18453 bp, 13 predicted proteins | sample 1521681 | NCBI WGS metagenome assembly OFGE01 (sample SAMEA3504093, study PRJEB24116) | mouse gut metagenome | biome: mouse gut; feature: mouse-associated habitat; material: faeces | place: Denmark | collected 2011
CGTTGATGTACAATTTTGGGAAATTAGCGAATATATTCCTATGTAATGTGTTATTCTGTCTGTTTTCTCTGCCTCTTTTTACGATCGGCGCATCGCTGTCGGCGTTATATGCGTGTATGCAGGCAATCTGGAAGGACGATGAGGACGATATCATCGCGAAACAGTTCTGGAATGCGTTTAAGCGGAATTTCGGACAAGGGACGGCGCTTTGGTTTATCTGCCTGCTGGCGTTTGCATTTCTCGGAATCTATTATTTTATCATAGCAAGTATGACAGGATTGGCAGAAAAGATGTACAGGGTCAGCTTCTTTATGATGTGCCTGATCTTTCTGTTTGGATTCCAGTATCTGTTCCCTCTGCAGGCCAGATATAAGAACAGAATTAAAAATACCTTGAGAAATGCGTGGCTCTTAAGTATAGCGGCTTTGCCATGGACAGTACTCAGCATTCTGCTGACGGCGGGGGCAGTTTATATCTCTTTTTTCATGAACCCGGAGGGTGTGAGTCTGGCCGTGTTCCTGTGGGGGACGTTGGGATTCGGGATCGTCGCTTATCTGAACAGTATCTTCTTTCAGAAGGCGTTCCGGATGATTGATCCTGAGAAGTTGGAATTATTCCACGAGGCGCCGGAGGAAGCTCTGTTTATTGACGAGGAGCATCGGACGGAGAAGTCCCGTTACGCCAGGGCGGGCGGTACGAAGAAAAACAGACGGCGCTGATGCGCCGGCATATCATGCAGATTTATCTTTGGTTAGAAAAGACTAATAATAAACTTGGAGGAGAATGATTATGGCTTCGATCAGTTTTAAAAATGTAACAAAGACCTATGATGGAGCGGCATCTCCGGTCGTTCCGAATCTGAACCTGGAGATCAAGGATAAGGAATTCATTATCCTGGTAGGTCCGTCGGGATGCGGGAAGTCTACCACTCTGCGTATGATCGCAGGGCTTGAAACCATTACAGAAGGTGAAGTATATATCGGGGACCGGCTTGTGAATAAGGTTCCGCCTAAAGACAGGGACATTGCGATGGTATTCCAGAACTATGCGCTCTATCCGCATATGAATGTATATAAGAATATCTCTTTTGGGTTGAATCTTCGTAAGGAAGACAAGGCGGAGATCGACCGTCGTGTACATGAGGCGGCGAAGATCCTTGACCTGGAACACTTGCTGAACCGTAAGCCAAAAGAACTGTCCGGCGGACAGAGGCAGAGGGTGGCTCTTGGACGCGCCATGGTCCGTAATCCTGCCGTATTCCTGCTGGATGAGCCGCTTTCCAACCTGGACGCAAAACTCCGTGCGTCTATGAGGACGGAGATCGCCAAGCTTCATCAGAAACTGGATATTACATTTGTGTATGTGACACATGACCAGACAGAGGCTATGACGATGGGCGACAGGATCGTCGTTATGAAGGAAGGGATCGTACAGCAATTCGATACGCCGCAGGTTCTTTATGATACACCGGATAACCTGTTCGTGGCAGGGTTCATCGGAAGCCCGCAGATGAACTTCATGGAAGCGAAGATCAGCCTGGAGGGTGAAAAACTCTATGCGGATGTGAAGGGCAACAAGCTTCTGGTTCCGGAGTTCAAGAAGAAAGCGTTGGCGCCGTATGCAGGGAAGTCCGTGGTGATGGGGCTTCGTCTGGAGGATTTCCTGCCGGAAGAGAAGAGGACAAAAGACAATACGCTGAATGCAGTGATGAATTTCAGTGAGCTGATGGGTGCGGATTATCATCTGCATCTGACGGTGGAAGATATACCGCTTACCGTGAAGATCTCTTCATCCGAGAAACCGTTGACAAAGGGTCCGGCGAAAGTGGCGGCTAAGATGGAGAAGGCACATTTCTTTGATAAAGATACGGAGAAAGCCATTTGCCATTAGGCAGATTGGAAAAGGTGTAAGCGAAAGGAGTAAACGAGTATGGTTGAGTGGCTGAAAAATGCGGTTTTTTATGAGATCTATCCGCAGTCTTTTGCGGATAGCAATGCGGATGGGATCGGAGATATCCAGGGGATCATCGAGCATCTGGACTATATAGCGGAACTGGGATGTAATGCGATCTGGCTGAATCCTTGCTTTGCGTCGCCTTTTTTGGATGCGGGATATGATGTCTCTGACTATATGAAAGTGGCGCCGAGATATGGGACCAATGCGGATCTGAAGCGGCTGTTTGATGAGATACATAAGCGGGGGATGCATGTGCTGCTGGATCTGGTTCCGGGGCATACATCCTGGGAGCATGAGTGGTTCCGGGAGTCTTTAAAGCCTGAGAAGAATCCTTGTTCCGGACGGTATGTGTGGACGGACGACGCATGGACGGAATTCGAAGGAGATGAGAATATCCGTGGATTCCTGCGGGGGATGAGCCAGAGGAACGGCTGTGTGGCGGTGAATTTCTATGCGCATCAGCCTTGTCTGAATTATGGCTGCTATAAGGTTGAAAATCCCAGTTGGCAGCAGCCGATGGATTCAGAAGATGCAATAGCTACCCGGGAGGCGATTAAGGATGTGATGCGTTTCTGGCTGAAAATGGGCTGCGACGGGTTCCGTGTAGACATGGCAGGCTCACTTGTGAAGAACGACCCCGAGCAGGAAGGGACGATTGCCCTGTGGAAAGATTTCCGCGAGTTTCTAGATAAGGAATTTCCGGATGCGGCTATGATTTCCGAATGGGGGCAGCCGGACAGGAGCCTTCGATCGGGATACCATATGGATTTTATGCTGCATTTTGGCCCGAGCCACTATACGGATCTGTACCATGGGGATAACCCTTATTTCTCACGGGAGGGCAAGGGAAATGCGAAGGCTTTCATCGATTATTATAAGAAATGCTATGAGCCCACCAACGGAAAAGGGATGATCTGTATGCCTTCCGGAAATCATGACATGGAACGTCTGACCAAATGGCTGGATGAGGAAGAGGTCAAGATCGTATTCGCATTCATCCTGTCATTGCCGGGCGCGCCGTTCATCTACTATGGAGATGAGCTTGGGATGCGGTATCTGGCGGATGTGGTGTCTGTGGAAGGTGGTTATATCCGTACGGGTTCCCGTTCCCCGATGCAGTGGGACGACGGGCTGAACGCAGGGTTTTCCGAGGCGAAGGCGGATGAGCTCTATATCCCCATTGACCCGGACGAGAATCGTCCGACGGCGAAGAAGCAGATGGAAGACCCGGACTCCATTTACCATGAGGTGAAGAAGCTCATCGAAGTCCGCCAGTCGGCAAAGGTGCTGCAGAGCGAGGCGAAGATCGAGTTCCTGTATTGTGAGGAAAATGCGTATCCATTGGCGTACAGAAGGTATCATGAAGAGGATTCTGTGCTGATTGTAATCAATCCGTCTGGGAAGGATGCCGAGTTTGCGTATGGCGGGACGTTAGGGGAAGTACTCTACCAGAATGGCGGGGATATGGAACTGAAAGACGGAAAGCTTAGGATTCCGGGGGCGACGGCTGTATTCGTGAAAGAAGTGAAATAGTTTTAAGCCGGGCAATACATTTTGGTGTATTCCCCGGCTGTTTTATATTGAACTCCATAAGAACCTCCTTATTGGGGATTCTGGCTGTGCCGGTTCCGTCTCCCTTTTCCTCTTCTGTGTAAGCCAGATATCCAAGATGCACCAGAAGCCCGTCTTCATCTATATCTATATATGCAAGAAGGGCTTCGGCGGCAGATGTCTTTTTCCAGTAGGATTTGAATTTACCGCTTAACATGGAGCTCATGACAAGGAAGGCAAGAGATAGATGCGCTCCTGCCTTCTATGAATATCCCCAAAGGGCATGTGTGATTAGATTAATACGAATGCCTCATAAGGTCTTAACGTTATTTCTTTCTTGCTGTAGTCGTTTTCCATATTCGCAATCAGGCAGGATTTACCGACGAATTCTTCCGGTATGGTAAAGTCAATCTCCTGATCCGTAAAGTTGCAGACAGTCAGCAGTTTTTTCTCATCCAAAGTCCTTGTATAGACGAACAATTCTTCACTGTCCTCCATAAGCGGCTCGTATTTGCCGTACACCATGATTGGATTCTCTTTCCTCAGTGCAATGAGCTTCTTATAATAGTGGAACACAGAATTGGGGTCTTCTGTCTCAGCCTTGGCATTGATTTCCGTATAATTGGGATTCACGGCAATCCAGGGAGTCCCGGTGGTGAACCCGGCCTGTGCGGAATCGTCCCACTGTACCGGAGTCCTTGCGTTGTCACGGCTTCTGGCTATAATGCAAGGCCAGAAATCTTCATGGGAAACCTCGCCGCTCAGACACCATTCTTTGTAGGCGTTGACGCTCTCAATATCACGGAATTCATCGGGGCTTTGGAAAGGATAGTTGGTCATTCCAAGCTCTTCTCCCTGATAAATGTAAGGAGAACCCTGCATCATATGAAGGCAGGTGGCAAGCATCTTGGCGGAAGCTTCCCGGTACATGGGCCTGTCGTCCCCGAAGCGGGAAACGGCTCTTGGCTGGTCATGGTTATCCCAGAACAAACTATTCCATGCTTTCCCATATAACTCGGTCTGCCAGCGGGTCAGGATATTTTTTAATTTCGTGAGCTGCCATTTCTGGTCGTCCCATTTGCCGTATTTCCCGTGGTTATCTACATGCTCGAACTGGAATACCATATTAAGCTCCCTGGTATCCTCCCCGGCGTACTGTTTTGCCTGTTCCGTAGTCACGCCCGGCGTCTCTCCTACGGTCATAATATCGTATTTGGACAAAACCTTTTCGTTCATCTCCTGGAGATATCTGTGGACGTTGGGCCCATGTATGCAGTAAGGTGAGTAGTCGCCGTAGAAGTCTGTCACCGGACCGTCGGGCATCTCTTTGGTCTTGGAAATCATGCTGATTACGTCCATACGGAAACCATCGATACCCTTGTCGCACCACCAGGTCATCATGTCAAAGACTTCCTTGCGTACCTTTGGGTTGTCCCAGTTCAAATCCGGCTGTTTCCTGGAAAACAGGTGCAGGTAATACATGGCGGTCTGTTCGTCGTACTGCCATGCAGAACCGCTGAAACAGGAGCCCCAGTTGTTGGGAGGAGTTTCGGCGTCCTTCCCTTCCCGCCAGATGTAATAGTCCCGATATTCGTTTTCTTTTGATTTGCGGCTTTCCATAAACCATTTATGTTCGTCGGATGTGTGGTTTACCACCAGGTCCATGACTACCCGCAGGCCTCGCTTGTGGGCTTCTGCGAGCATCTCGTCGAAGTCCTCCATAGTCCCGAATTCATCCATGATTGCCTGATAATCACTGATATCGTAGCCGTTATCATCGTTCGGTGATTTGTAGATTGGGGAGAGCCAAAGTACATCGACTCCTAAATATTTCAGATAATCCAGACGGCTGGTGATTCCCTTGATATCTCCGATTCCGTCTCCGTTGCTGTCCATAAAACTGCGGGGGTAGATTTGATAGATGACAGCCTCTTTCCACCATGTTCTGTTCATATGCTCAGTCCTTTCTTGTCATTTGCCGCCGCCTTTTTGGAAATGGCGTGCAGGCATAGTTTTTATGCTTGTTACATTTCTAATATAATAACCTGATAACCGGATAACTTCAACGACAATCCATCTGCAGAAAGCTCAGGATAGTTGTTCAGCAGTACCTTTTTATATTCAGAAGGAAGTTTGACCGTCTGTGCTTCCTTCTGATAATTTCCCATTACCAGAAGAGTTTTATCCCCCTTGCGGAAATAAGCCATCAGGTTATGGGTATCCGGAAGATACGGCTCAAATGCGCCATACACCACCGTTTCCTGATATTCGGGATTCTTGCGCAGCGAGATCAATTCCTTATAAAAGCTCCTGACAGAATCCGGGTCTTCCATCTGGTTTTCAGCATTAATGGAAGTGTAGTTGGGATTAACCTTCAGCCATGGCATACCTTCTGTGAATCCGGCGTTTGCCTTGCCTGACCACTGCATCGGTGTCCGGGCGTTGTCACGGCTGAATTTTGCAACTGCCTTTAAGGCTTCGGCGGGAGCAAGCCCGGCGTCCAGTGCGACCTGATATTCATCTAGCGTGGAGATATCGTCTACCTCATCGATAGAAGAGAATGGTACGTTTTCCATACCAATTTCCTGTCCCTGATAGATGAAGGGCAGGCCTCTCAGCATAAAATTCAAGGCTGCAAGCAGCTTTTTGCTTTGGACACAGCAGTCCCCCTCCGGGATGTAACGGCTGACGCCCCGAGGCTCATCGTGGTTTTCGATGATATTGGAAAGGAAACCGATGTCTCCAATCTTTGCTTGAGACTCGAAGCAGCAGCGCTTATAATCATCCGGTGTGATTGGTTTCGCATCATACCAACCTTTTTCGCTGTTGCCGAAAATTGTCTCGTTGAAATCGAACATACTGGAAAAATATCCATTTTCACCGATAAAATCAGGAATCTCCTCAGGTTTTTCGTTAAATACTTCTCCTACGGAGAACGCATCATAGTTTTTGAAAGTACGATCCCGCATCTCTCCTAAGAATGTTCCGATGCCGTTCGCTTCTTTGAGCATTGTCTGGATATTGCACAGACCGTCGCTCCGGTCAGGCTCATAGCTCCTGAATGGCAGGGCCTTTTTGATATTGATGATTGCGTCGATACGGAAACCGCCAAGACCCTTGTCAAGCCACCAGTTGATGTTCTTGTAAACTTCTTCGCGAAGTTCTGGGTTCTCCCAGTTCAAATCCGGCTGTTTCTTATGGAATACATGCAGGTATTGTTTGTCTGTTCCCGGGAGGTCTTCCCAGACCGGGCCTCCAAAGTAAGAGCGCCAGTTCGTAGGGAGTTCACCTTCTTTTTTATCCCTCAGATAGAAGAAATTCCCGTATTTCCCGTCCGGGTCTTCACAGGCTTTTTTGAACCATTCATGTTCGTCGGAACAGTGGTTCACCACCAAATCCATCAGAATGTACATATTACGTTTTTTTGCTTCTTCTATTAACTGCTCCATATCCTCCATGGTTCCGAAACGCGGGTCGATATCGTAGTAATCGGAAATGTCGTACCCCTCGTCGGCAAGGGGAGAGCGGTAGCAGGGGGAAAGCCAGATAATGTCAATCCCTAAGTCCTGTAAATAATCCAATTTGCTGATGATTCCCGGAATGTCTCCGATTCCGTCCCCATTAGAATCATAGAAACTCTTTGGATAGATTTGATAAGCTACCTTGTCATGCCACCATTTTTTCGTCATAGCCATACCTCCGTGATTGCTGTATTTTAGATAAAAAATATCAAATTCTATGTGGTTTATTATAGCTGTGTATTTTGGATTTGTCTTATATTTCTCTGATTAAAAATTACGATATTTTGACTTTTTTGAAAATGTAGTCGTGTTTATTGGGCTATGATACAAATGGAATTTAACTTTACAAGAAACTGTAGAATTAAAAAAATTTGACATACGTGTTAGTACGTATTATAATATTGTAAAAGGAGGAAATAATGAAGACATCAGAACTCATAAAGATTTTAAAGAAGAATGGATGTTTTTTCGTGGAACATGGTAAAGAACATGATAAATGGCATAGTGGCAAAACGGGGAAGGATATCAGGATTCCAAGGCATTTAAGTAAAGAAATCCCAAGTGGCACAGCGAATCGAATATTAAAAGATGCGGGGTTGAAATAAGGAGGTAAAATATGGCTAAATATGTATATCCTGCGGTTTTTACACAGGAGGAAAAAGGATTTTCAGTATGGTTCCCGGATTTGGAGGGATGCTATACCTGCGGAGATGACTTAAACGATGCAATCAGGATGGCAGAGGATGTTCTGGCATATGTACTGTATGATTATGAACGGAAAAGAAAAGAGATTCCGGCGCCATCCCAGCGAAATGCGATTGAACTTGAATCTAAACGGGATTTCGTGAATGATATTGCCTGTGATACGATAGAATATGCAAAGATGCACAATCATAAAGCTATCAAAAAGACGCTGACGATTCCTGAATGGCTGAATGAAGAGGCAATGGCGTTGGGTGTGAATTTTTCTCAGGTTTTGAAGGAGGCGCTTCTGGCAAAAATAAACGCAGGCAGATAATGCTTCTTTCCGTCAGAGCCGCCTCCCATTTTCATGGGAATCATTCCTATATTTCAGCGGAGTCATCTCCGTATATTTCTTGAACGCACGGAGAAAATTTCCCAGATTATTATATCCACATTCCAGGCAGACCTCCATCACAGGCAGGTCTGTCTCCTTGAGCAGCCGCATTGCCTGTTTGATACGGTATTCATTGAGATATTCCATGGGGGAACGCCCAATAGATTTCTTAAAAAAACGGCAGAAATACTGCTCGTTCATATGCACCTGTTCTGCAAGGTCTTGAATATAAATCTTCTCTTTGTAGTTTTCCCTGATATAAGTAAGGACGGTCTTAATCCCTTCCACACGCTTGTCCAGATTCTTCTCCGTAGGCGTAAAGAGCCTGTAGCTTGAGAGAACGGCGAGAATATGGAGCAGGGATGATTTGATGAATAACTGGTTCGTCAGATCATCTGTAACGGCTCCGTTTCCGGGAACGTCTGATTCATCCGGCCTATGCCCGAAGGATTGCATGGTGTCAAGAAACGCATCCCGGACAGACAGAAATCCCGGGTGGGTGGGCAGAAGGCAGCGAGGGAACCGCATGTTTCCGTTTCGGATAGGCTGTATCAACTGCATCTGTGCGGCATCGTAGGAGTCGAAACTTAAAATATCCAGTGAAAAGACGACGGCATCTTCGCCGGGGCTTCCTGCTTGTTCCTTGTAAATACTGTGCAGTTCACCGGGATTGATGAAGTACAGCGCCTCCGAGTGGACAAAAAATTGCTCCATGTTGATTTCAAGACGAAATTCTCCGCCGAAAAAATATAAGATCTCCACTTCGTCGTGCCAGTGGTGCTTAACAAGGGTTCCTTTGCCGACGGAGCGGGTCTGGTAGAAAGCACAGGGAAAAGATTTTGTGCCGTGAAGGCTGATTTCTTTTAGTGTGGGCGATAATTGCTGCATGTAATCCCTCCATTCGTTTCTGCCCATAGCTTGCTGTGTATATTATTTTCCTGCCTGATCTTTCACACGGTGGCTGTCAATAATCAGCCGGACAGAGCGGTAAAGAAATGGCTTGTACTGTTCAATCGGCAGAGGCTCTTTGTACAGGATGGAGTTATACCCGGCAGACCCGGCAAGCTCCACGATGGTAAAAAGCATCACCTCGATATCCTGATATTCATAAGAATCCTGGCGTACCATATCCAGGAATATCTCATAAAAATCCGTATCCGAACGCTCGCCGGTCAGAAGGACAGACCTAAGCGCCCCCATGACCAGATTCTTGGAAATGAAGTTCATGAGAGGGATGTTGAGGACCAGCGTATCTATAATATGATTGATAATAAAAATCAACTGCTCGTCCAGCCCTATGACAGGATTTGGGGCATGGTCAAGTGCAAACTTCGCCCTATGGAACAGTTCATGGGTCTTGTGGGCGATGAGCTTGTTCCGTATGTCATATTTGTCCTTAAAATACAGATAGAACGTACCTTTTGCAACCCCCGCCTTCTCTACGATATCGGATATGGCGGTGGAGTTGATTCCCTTTGTAATGAAAAGGTCATAGGCACTATTGAACAGTGTTTCCTTTTTCTTTTTCTTATTCTCGTCAATTTTCCCCATTCTAATCGACTGTCCTTTCCTTGCTATCCCCAAAGTGTGTTTGTATCCTTATTATAACATGTCACCAACCGGAGGTTGATGACCTGCGTACGCATCAGCGTACTTCCTTATTATAACCAGAAAATAAGCGGATTTTCAAGTACTTTTGAATAAAATGACTAAAAGTCAATTTTTTATAAAAATGGTATTGACTATTGGTCATTTCTGTAGTATAGTGCATATTGTAAGAAATGACCAACGGTCATAAAGTGAAACACGCTGACGCGTGCCTTGTCATCAGCCTTTGGCTGGCGGCAAATCAGAATATGAAAAAGGAGCAGTGAGAGTATGGTTCAGTTTGGGAAAAAAGTGGTGAAGTACAGGGCAGCGATTTTGGTTTTCAGTATATTGCTGCTGATTCCTTCCGTACTGGGATATGTGAATACCAGAGTGAATTACGATGTCCTGACGTATCTGCCGGAGGATATCGAGACCATGAAGGGTCAGGATATCATGGTAGAAGATTTCGGGACGGGCGCATTTTCCATGTTTATCGTAGACGGCATGGAAGATAAGGATATTGTAAAATTGAAGAAAGAAATTGAGGAAATCGACCATGTAGGGAACGTGCTGTGGTACGACTCCGTGATGGATATCTCGGTTCCGGAGAGTATGCTGCCGGATGAACTCTACAAGGTGTTTAATTCTGATACGGGAACTATGATGGCAATTTTCTTCGACGAGGGGACTTCCTCCGACGGAACCATGGGAGCCATTGAAGAGATTCGGAAAATTGCGGGAAAGCAGTGCTTTTTAAGCGGTATGTCCGCCATTGTGACCGATACGAAGAACCTTGCCGAGAAAGAGACGCCCCTCTACGTATTAATTGCAGTTGCACTGGCAGTCCTGGTGTTGGGAATTACGATGGAATCCTTCTTTGTGCCGGTACTGTTCCTGCTGAGTATTGGAATGGCGATTCTCTACAATCTGGGAAGTAATTATTTCCTTGGAGAGATTTCATATATTACAAAGGCATTGGCAGCAGTATTACAGTTGGGCGTTACGCTGGATTACTCCATTTTCCTGATGCACAGCTATGAAGAGCAGCAGGAACGGTTTCATGGGGATAAGAAGCGGGCGATGGCCCATGCGATTTCCCATACCTTTTCTTCCGTGGTGGGAAGTTCCATTACAACGGTTGCAGGATTTATCGCACTGTGTTTCATGAGCTTCACCTTGGGGCTGGATATCGGGGTCGTCATGGCGAAGGGCGTCGTCTTCGGTGTGATTGCCTGTGTTACGGTTCTGCCATCCATGATTCTGTGCTGTGACAAAATCATCGAGAAGACGAAACATAAGCCGCTTTTGCCGGATATCGGCAGGTTGTCGGAGAAGGTCACGAAGCGTTATCTCTGGTATGTGGCTGCCTTCCTGATACTTTTGTTCCCTGCGGTCTATGGAAATAACCATACAGGGGTTTACTATAATCTGGATGAGACGCTTCCTAAGGAGCTACCGAGTATTATTGCAAATGAGAAGCTGAAGGAAGATTATGAGATGAATACCACCCACATTCTGCTGCTTGACAGCTCCGTACCATCCTCGGATGTGGGGAAGATGCTGAAACAAATCGAGAAGGTAGACGGCGTAAAGTGGGCGCTGGGCTTAGATAAACTGGTAGGTCCGGGAGTTCCTTCCGATATGCTTCCGGAGTCGGTCACGAGTATGCTAAAGACGGATAAATACCAGATGGTGATGGTCAATTCTTTATATAAAGTAGCGTCTGATGAGGTAAATAAACAGATAGAAGAGATTAATGAGATTATGGACCAGTTTGACGAGAAGGCAATGCTGGTGGGAGAAGGGCCGCTGACGGCAGATTTGATTACCATTACGGATAAAGATTTCAAGACGGTAAGCGTGGTATCCATTGGAATTATTTTCATTATTATATTGATTCTGTTCCAGTCCATTTCCCTGCCGATTATACTGGTAGGCGTGATTGAATTTGCAATCTTTGTCAATATGGGTATCCCCTTCTATACGGGGACGACGCTGCCCTTTGTGGCTTCTATCGTAATCGGCACCATACAGCTTGGCTCGACTGTGGATTATGCCATTCTTATGACCACGCGGTATAAGCGGGAGAGAAGCCAGGGAAGAAGTAAATACGATGCGGTCACGATTGCCCATCGCGCTTCGGCACAGTCTATTATGGTAAGCGCATTCAGCTTCTTTGCGGCAACGGTTGGCGTAGGTTTGTTTTCAAATATTGACATGATTAGTTCCCTTTGTATCTTGATGGCGCGAGGGGCGATTATCAGTATGGTTGTAGTAGTATTGATTCTTCCGTCAATGTTCATGGTATTTGACAAGGTGATTGTGAAGACTAGCCGGGGATTTTTACCCAAGACGGCAAAGAGTGACCGTAAGCGTAAGGACTCTATGAAAGAGTGCTCGGACAGCGGGATGTAAGGCAATGATGCGAAAAAGCAGGTAAGTATGAAGGTTTGGCAAATGCCCGTATATTGCAGCAGATTTGCTGGAGGCGGGCAATGAAAAATTGTGCAGGAGGTATGATGTTATGAATAGAAACAGGAAACGGGTAATGGCGGGAGCTATGGCGGCCGTTATGGCGGCAGGAACGGTCGGAGCGTATGAATATCAGGGATTAGGTACGGAAGTAATGGCAGAGGAGGAAACGACGGAGGCTCTTGAAGAAGCAGCCAATGCCGTGCTTGAGGGAAAAGAAAGTAATGACCAGGAAACTGCGGGAAAGACGGAGGGATCTATGTTCAAAGAAGAGTCCGTCTATGTGAAAGCAGACGCGGCGGGCAATGTCAGCAACACTACGGTAACGGAGTGGCTCAAGAATCCTGAAAACGGAGACTTTGCCGACATTTCAGGATTAAAGGATATCCGCAATATCAAGGGAGAGGAAGAATTTTCCAAAGGAAGCGGCGAGGAGCTGACATGGAAGTCAGAGGGCAGCGACATTTATTATCAGGGTACTACGGATGAGAAGCTGCCGGTAGATGTAAATATTTCCTATAAATTGGACGGGAAAGAGATAAAAGCAGAAGAGCTGGCAGGAAAAGACGGTAAGGTAGAAATCCATATCGAGTATGAGAACCACTCAAAGGAGAATGTTGAGATTGACGGTGAAAATGTTGAGATGTATACGCCGTTTACCATGGTGACATCCATGATGCTCCCCATAGACGAGTATACCAATGTGGAAATCGACAACGGGAAAATCATGTCGGATGCAGACAAGAATATTGTGGTGGGGCTTGGTTTCCCGGGACTTTCCGAGAACCTGAAACTGAAAGAGCTGGATCTTGATATCCCTGAAAGCGTGACCATTACGGCGGATGTAAAGGATGCTTCGGTTGGCCCTACAATCACGGTGGCTTCCGCAGAGATTATGGAAGAGTTTGATTTAAGCGACGTCCATGATTTCGACAGCCTGGAGGATTCCATCCATGAGCTTGAGGATGCTTCCGGGAAACTTGAAGATGGCTCGAAAGAAGCGTCCGACGGGGCAGAGAAGCTTAAAGACGGGGCAAAGGAAGCCGCCGACGGGGCAAAGGAACTGGCAGACGGCTCGAAGGAAGCCGCCAGCGGAGCAAAAGAATTGGCGGACGGCTCGAAGGAAGCCGCCAGCGGGGCGAGAGAACTGGCAGCAGGAACGAAAGAGGCGGTGAATGGAGCAAAGGCATTGGCAGATGGCTCTAAGAATGCAGCAGATGGGGCAAAGGCGCTTGCAGACGGCTCAAAAACATTGTCAGAGGGCGTAAATGAATTGAACAGTAAGAGCGGCGTACTGGCAGAAGGGATTGGGAACCTGTCAGACGGTGTGAAGACGTATACTTCCGGCGTAGCACAGCTAGATGCTGCAAGTAAGCAGCTTCTGGACGGGGCAAATGAGCTTGGAAGCGGAGCGGATACATTGAAGAACGGTATAGACGCCGCTTATAGCGGCGCATATGAGCTTGCCGGAGGCTGTTCTGCCCTGAAAGCATTGATTGGCAGCGCAGGCAGTACGGCAGAAGGCGTGGCGGGAAATCTTGGGGCGGCAGACGGCGCGCTTACAAGGGCGGCAAATGCCCTTGCAGGAGCAGATGCCGCAGCAGGCCAGTATGCAGTTGTGGGGACATCGGACGCGGCTTTGGCGATTGCAGAGATGACGGGTACGGAAATAAGCGCGGCAGAGATTCAGGCAGTGATTGACAGCTATGTGGATGCTGTTACGGTAGGGAGGTCAGACCCTTCGGCGGACATCAATTATGCAATGTCAGAGATTTATGAAGCACAGAATTCCATCTATGCAGCCCAGGGTGCGGCGCAAGGAGCAGATGCGAACGCCCAGTTGGCGGCAGCGGTGGAGCAGTTGGATGCCGGGGCGCAGAATTTGATGGCCGGGCTTGGCGGCGCCGACGGGGCAGGCGGGTTAAAAGGCGGAGCAGCTTCTTTGTCGGAGGGGATGTCAAACTTATCTGCCGGTATCGCGGGACTTTCAGAAGGTGCGGCAGAATTAAACAGCAAAAGCGGTCAGTTGGTGGATGGGGCAAGCCAGTTGAAGGACAGCAGCCCACAGTTGATTGCAGGAATCAATGCTCTGGCAAACGGAGCGAAGGATTTGGCAAACGGAGCCGATACTCTGGCGGATGGAAACCGGCAGCTCTCCTCTGGGGCGGGCGCGCTGCTTAGCGGAAACCAACAGCTTGCGGATGGAGCCGGAGCGCTTTTTGCAGGAAATCAGAAATTAGCAGATGGAGCAGGGGCGCTTTTTGCGGGCAACCAGAAACTTGCAGATGGAGCAGGGGCTTTGGCCGACGGGAACCAGAAACTTTTTGCCGGGGCGGGGACGCTTGCCGACGGGAACCGGCAGCTTGCCGACGGGGCGGGCGCGTTAGCCGATGGGAACCGGCAGCTTGCCGACGGAATGTCAGAGTTTAAGACATCGGGCATTGACAAACTGACGGATGTATTTGACAATGATATTCAGTCTGTAAAATCAAGGATTGACGCAATGTCAGACCTGGGGAAGAGTTATAAGTCCTTTGCAGGAATCAGGGAAGGGATGAATGGAAGTACTAAGTTCATCATTGAGACTGAAGGAGTAGAAAAGTAGGGAAAGTGCAGATAGGGAAAAGTTGTGGGAAAGGCTGGCGCATCGTTTGGTGCGGCGGCCTTTTGCAGTATGATATACCTTATTGGAGTATATCCCTTATGCGATCCCCTCAGGGGATTTAAAAGAGGAAGACGGGATTGTTTACCTGCCTTTATACATGGCGTCATTGCTGTAGCCAATCTTTCAGTCTATATTTTCGATTGTAGAGCCGCCCCGTATGTGATAAAATAGAACCTATGAGGAGGAACGTACATTATGGGATTAAGTGTAGAAGAGATGCTGAATATCGACATATTCAGCGGCGCAAAACTTCTGGGCGGCGCGGCGGGCCTTGGCAATGAGATTAAGGGCGCAACAATCATAGAAGCGCCGGACATCGTGAAATTTATTAGCGGCGGGGAAGTGTTGCTGACACGATTCTATGCGTTCCAGTTCTGTACATCGGAGGAATTTGACAGTTATTTTCGGGAACTGGCGCAAAAAAGGGTCAGCGCCATCGTGATAAAGCGTGGGAACGACGTGGATGACATTGAAGAGAAGGTAAAGTATATTCTGGAATTTGCGGAAGAATACGCAGTTCCGGTTCTGGAAGTGGCGTTCGAGCTGTCCTTCAGGGAGATTTTAAGGCCGATTCTGGAGCGGCTGTTCAATGAGGAGGTCCGGCGGCTCAAGTATTTTAAGACCACCCACGATAACTTTACGGCTCTGTCATTCTTACGTGGTTCCGGGGAGGACAGCCTCCAGAAGATCCTGGATGTCCTTGAGAAGCTGATTGGCAATCCCGCCGCTCTTTTTAACCAGAATATGGACTATCTGGCGGGGACGGAAGGCAGCGCGCAGAAGATGGCAATCTCGGACAATGCGGAGGAATATCAGCCTCAGTTTTACTCTAATTATACATATCTGAGACAGAAAGTCACCCTGACGGATGAAGAGCCAAAGGTATGTTACCAGTACATCGTGAAGTGGAGGATTATGTATAACCGCAGAGTCTATCTGGTCATAACGGCGTCCAACAGCCAATTCGGGGATATGGATGATATTGCGGTAGAGAATGCAGTGACGGCATTGAAACAGGAGATGTTTCGCCAGCACACGGTGGAGGAGTTAGAGGAGAAGTTCCAGAATGATATCATTACACAGATTTTGAACGGGAATTTCCATTCGCGCAAAGAGCTGGAACGGGAGGTCAAGCGCCTGGGGATTCCGGTTGACGCAAATTACCGGGTGTTGATTTTCAAGCTGTGGAACGAGTGTACCGGGGGGTTCGAGAAGCTGAACGAGCAGTTCAAATTCGACAGTATTCTCAGGGACGCTGTGGTAAATGAATTCGGAGACGTCAGGGTCAGGAATGACGTGGACCAGGTAATCGTGATACAGCAGATATATCCGGAACAGAAACAGGAAGATTACCGTAAAGAGCTGAAAGAAACGGTGGAAAAGATCCAGAAACGAATCTGCCAGAAAAATAAAAACCTGAAAGTCCGCGCCGGCGTCGGAAAAGAAGTGGAGGGGGTTTTTAAACTTTCGGACAGTTTTAAGGAGGCGCGGGATTCTCTGGAATTTATCGGCATTTTTAAGGAGCGCAGCGCCGAGCAGAACCATCACATCGTATTTTTTTCCGATATGGGAATCTTTAAGCTCTTGTGCAAGGCAGATAATCCGGAGGAACTCTATGAGTATATTCCGGAGTCTCTGCAGAAGCTGCTCCATTATAAGAAGCAGCAGAGGCAAGAGCTGATTCTCACCTTGAATACCTACCTTGACCGTAACCAGAACTTGACGAAGACGGCCCAGGAGCTTTTTATCCATTACAAGACGGCGGCGTACCGGATTGACCGGATCGTCAAGATTACGGGAATTGACATGAATAATGCAAGCGAAGTGCTGGCGGTCCGGATCGGGCTGATTGTACATAGGATGATTGAGAATATGAAGAGGTAGTGCGCTGATGCGCACGCAGGTCATCAACCTGCCGGTTGGTGACAAGATATGAAAAGGTAGTGCGCTGGAGATATTATTTGTCCAAAATGGATAAAGAATATCTCCTTTTTTATCCTTTTTCTCCAATGTATATTGTTAATTATTTATCTATAATGTGAACTATAGATAAGATTTATATATCTAATAGGGTTCTTCTATGCAATTTCACTATATTGAGAGATATGGATTTGTGAAATATGCTGAATGATGAAAGGAGGAAGAAGCAGCGACTATGAAAGCAAACGGAAAAAGAGTTGTTTCCCGGTTAGAGGAAATCTACCAGTGCGGGAAAAAGGAAGACGGAACCTTTACCAGAATGGCATTTTCCACAGAAGATGTAAAAGGAAGAAAACTCTTTGCTTCCTGGGCTCAAAAGCTTGGCATGGCATGCAGGGTAGACGAGGCGGGCAATTTAATCTGCCGTATGTCAGGGCAGGACGACAGCCTTCCGGCAATCCTTATGGGTTCCCATCTGGATACTGTGCCGGATGGAGGGAAGTATGACGGGGTTCTCGGATGTGTGGGCGCCCTTGAGGTCTGCGAGACGTTCCGGGAGGAAGGATATGTCCCCAAGCACCCCATTGAGGTGATTGTATTTACCGATGAGGAAGGCTTCCGGTTCGGGAAAGGGCTTACTGGAAGCAGCGCTATCTGCGGGCAGGATCCGGGAGTCAAAGATTCAGAATTAGATATTTACGGAGAAGAGAGAGGAAAGGTCATGCAGTCTTACGGCATCACAAGCAAAGAGATGCCAAAAGCGGCGAAAGACCCGAAATCCGTCCATTGTTTTATAGAGCTCCATGTGGAACAGGGAGCAAGGTTATATAAGACTCATACGTCTGTGGGAGTCGTATCTTCTATCGCAGGCGTGAACCGCTATGACGTCACAGTGACCGGTGAGGCGAACCATGCCGGAAGTACGGCGATGGCAGACCGTAAGGACGCGCTGGTGGCTGCGGCAGGATTTATCAACAAGATACCAGAGGTTACAACAGAGTACGGCAATGAATTTACCGTTGCAACTGTAGGCACGATAAAAGTGACGCCGCATTCTGTCAATGTAATTCCAGGCACCTGCACATTCAGCCTGGAGATCAGGGACCAGGATGACGAAGTCATGTCTCTGATCGAACAAAAATTGCAGGCATCCCTGGGGGACATCTGTAAGAAATATGGAGTTTCCTATACATTTGTCCCCACATCCTTCCATGATCCGGCTCCTATGTCTGACTGGGTAAAGGAAAACGTAGAGCGGGCAGTAAAGGAACTTGGCATTGACTTGGTTTGGATTTCGCCGGTTTATAAATCCCCCTTTGTGGACCAGGGATATGATATTTCTGATTACTACAAGATTGATCCCCGTTTCGGAACCATGGAAGACATGGACCGCCTGATCGCGGAAGCCAAGAAAAGAAATATGTATATCCTGATGGACCTTGTTATCAATCATTGTTCGGATAAACATGAGTGGTTCAAGAAGGCCTTGGCGGACCCGGAAGGGGAATATGGGGAGTATTTCTATTTCGAAAAGGGAAAAGATGGAAAAGTACCCAGCAACTACCGGTCTTATTTTGGGGGAAGCGTCTGGGAGAGCGTGCCTGGAACGGATTTATATTACCTTCACTTTTTTGCCAAGGAACAGCCGGATCTGAACTGGGACAATGAGGAGGCCAGGGAGAAGATTTTCGACATTATAC
>OFGE01001696.1_pt1 | contig 18403 bp, 13 predicted proteins | sample 1521681 | NCBI WGS metagenome assembly OFGE01 (sample SAMEA3504093, study PRJEB24116) | mouse gut metagenome | biome: mouse gut; feature: mouse-associated habitat; material: faeces | place: Denmark | collected 2011
AAAACAACCACATCATCACGGACTTTTGGACGGACAATCTACTGGAACTGATTTTACGGAAAGACAACCTGAACAAAGCATACAGGAAAGTGAGATCAAACAAAGGCAAAGGTGGAATTGACGGAATGCAGGTGGATGAACTTCTGCCCTACCTGAAAGAAAACCAGAGCGAAATCATCCGGAAGATAAGGGAAGGGAAATACAAACCCAACCCAGTCCGCAGGGTAGAAATACCCAAGGAAGAAAAGGGAAAGGCCAGAAAATTAGGAATACCCACTGTCGTAGACCGCTTGATCCAACAGGCGGTCACCCAGGAACTGGCGCCGTTGTTTGAGCCACAGTTTTCAGAGAACAGCTATGGGTTCAGACCGGGAAGGAGCCAGCACGACGCAATAAAAGCCTGTAAGAAAAATGTAGACGAAGGGTATGAGTATGTGGTGAGCATGGATCTGGAGAAATTCTTTGATACGGTGAACCACAGCAAACTGATAGAGGTGCTGTCACGGACGATAAAGGACGGACGGGTAATATCACTGATACACAAATACCTGAATGCAGGAGTATTGCAGAACGGATTCTATGAGAAGACGGAAGAAGGCGTGCCGCAGGGAGGGCCATTAAGTCCGCTATGTGGGAACGTGATGCTGAATGAACTGGATAAGGAACTGGAACGCAGGGGGCACCGATTCGTGAGGTACGCCGACGATGCGCTGATATTCTGCAAAAGCAGGAAAAGCGCGGAGAGGACGCTTGCGAACATGATCCCATTTATAGAAGGGGAAATATTCCTGAAAGTAAACCGAGCCAAGACAACAGTAACCCATGTGAGCAGGATAAAGTATCTGGGATACGCATTTTACCGGAACAAAGGGAAGTGCAGATTTCGAGTACACCCTAAGAGTGCCCAAAAGATGAAAGACAGGCTAAGGGAGATAACCCAGAAGAATAAAGGGTGGGATAACGAATATCGGAGACAGAAACTAGCGGAGTATGTCAGAGGGTGGATAAATTATTACAAACTTGCAGACATGAAAGGACTGATGACGGAGACAGATGAATGGCTCCGGCGCAGGATCCGGGCAATCTATTGGAAACAATGGAAAAGGGTGAAGACGAGGTACCGAAATCTAAGGGCGTTAAAGCTTGAGGAATGGCAGGTGCATCAGATAGCTAACAGCCGGAAGGGTTACTGGAGGACAGCGCAGATATTAAGTGTTGCCCTCACCAATAAAATAATAGCCAAGCTGGGTTATATCTCCATGCTTGACTATTATCTGAAAGTTGCGTGAAAACTATTGAACCGCTGTATACCGAACGGTACGTACAGTGGTGTGGGAGGTCGGCTGCTCAACTAATGGGTAGCCTCCTACCCGATATCAGGATCATAAGAACATTTCAATTTCTCTCAGCACTTCGTCCGGAGACTCCAGGTGAGGGAAATGTTTTGTTTGAGGAATATAGACTTCTTCGATTGCCGGATTATAGTATTTGTAATTTTCAATCGTTGTCTGTATTTCTTTTTCTTTCTCACCGCCAATCATTAAAATACTGTTGTCAATTTCTTTCAGTTCATGAAGAATATTCATGTTCATATATTTTCCGATGTAACTTGCAAATGCAAATTTCGCATTATATTTTCCAATATGGGCAGCCTCTAAATAGTTGTAGATATATTTTTCTTTGATTTCGCCGGGCTGGCAAAAGTATTCTTTTTCAAAGGATTTGCGAATCATATATCTGTTGGCAAAAATATGGTATGTAAAAGTACCTGTGATCGGTATCTCAAAGAAAAATTTCAGAAGCATTGTCTGTTTGGAAGGAATCTGATTCTGCAGGTAAAGGTTCTGTGGATTAATGCAGATCAGTTTATTGTACAGTTCCGGATTGTTATGACAGGACATGATAATAAATGGAACAGATTCTCCTGTCACAGCTACGGAAGTTTTCCTGCCGATCACATTTTTGATAAAGTCACTGATCAGCTGTTCATAGATATTGCCGGTGTAAGTCATGGAAGGTTTATCAGACAATCCATATCCCAGCAGATCGATGGAATAAATCTCATGTTTGTCGGTGAGATTATTGATCAGTCTGTGGAATTCATAATTGGAACTGCCAACGGTAAGATCGTGTACAAAGAGGAGGGGAGTTCCGCTTCCCTTCTTTTGATATCTGATCTTGCCGAAGCGCCATTCATAATAGCGGTTTTCTGAATTGCTCAGCAGGTTTTTGACAGTGCCAAGGGACGTATGAATTCTGTTCATGACGTGCATTGCACTGATGGAAGATGCTGTCAGGATTACGGCTGTGGCTGCTTTTTTGTTCATAGTGTTGCTCCTTTTAAATTATTGTGAAAGTGCGTTTTTGGGACAATTTTTGACACATTCCATACAGAGAATGCATTCTGTTCCGTTTTTTCGCTTTCGTGAATTGTCTGTTACGTCAACATCCATCGGACATATTTTTTTGCATTTTTCACATGAAACACATTTGTCCTGGTTACATGTAATGCGGATGAGTGAGAAGTAGCTCATCGGTTTTAGAAATATAGTGATTGGACAGATATATTTACAAAATGCTCTGTTGTCCTCAAACAGAAATGCCAGTGCAATACCTGTAAGATAGTAGAAAATATTTCCAATCAGGAATGACCAGAACATTATCTTCTCCATATTACCTGTATGAGTGAGAAACAGTGCTGCCACATAAATGAGGGATGCGGCAAAGGTAATATATCTGATAAAGCCGATTTTCTTCCTTGGTTTGCCCGGTTCTTTGTAGGGAAGAAAATCAAGGATCATGGCGGTCCAACATGCATATCCGCACCAACCTCTGCCAAAGACCAAAGGGCCGAATATCTTGGCGACTGCATAGTGGATTGTTGCGGCTTCAAATACGCCTGTGAAAAGATAGTACCAGAATCCTTCTATCTGCATGTTTTCATTGCAGATGAGACCGAGATAAATCAGCATGTAGAGTCCGACTAAAAGCTGGACAATTCTACGGGCGTATTTGTAGTTGTGCAGAAAGAGAAGAATGCCCAGGGTTATGGATGTACCTATGTAGCTGAAGTTGAACAGGTAAAAGAGGTTGTCTTTTGCCAGCCATAGGGTAACGGCTATTGTTTCGAAAATGAGCCACATGGTTAATGGGAGAATGTACTTTTTCTTGTTTGGCAATATTTTATGGTCCTCTTAATATTCTTTATATGAATTTGTTTTAGCATGTGTTTGTTTAATGTGCATTTGTTTTATTCCCGCGAGCAATGAGCCGAGTAGCCGCTTGCAGATATTTGGCGACTGTGCTGATTTATTTCGGTCTCATCTGCAATGAAAACATGCAGATAGAAGGATTCTGGTACTATCTCGTGAGGGTCAAATACCCAGCTGCTCTGCAGCGTTGCAAATGTCTTATTTAATATTATATACTTAAATGGTAAAGTGTGCAATTATGAAAAGGACGGTCAGGGTTTTCATATTTTTTGTTTTGTTATATGATTAGAGTATGAATTTATAATGTGCAGGATGTTGTGCTCAGTATATTCTTTCTGGCATGGATCAGGAAAGTTGGAAAGTTGATCAGATAAAATGTGAGGCGGGTGATGATTGTTATGGGTAGTATGGATATGGACAGAAATAGTTATGAAGTGTTATGTGAAATACACAGTGATATGAAAAAAGAACTGGAAAAGCATCTTGCAGAGTTGGATGAGAAAAGAAAAAGAATAGAAGAAATTGATTCTTATATGAATGGATTGCTCAGCAAGGAGGAAAACGATCTGCAAGTTTTCCTGCCGAGGCGGGTAGAAAACTTATACCGTGATGACATAGAGCAGTGCAGAAAAGAAAGAGAAAAGCTGATTTTGGAGTGTGACAGTCTGCAGGGATATATTCAGTCAGAGTATGAAAAGGTTGAGCGTCTGGATAAATTGAAGTTTGATCTTTTGAAAATGTTACACGTGAAACAATATTCTGCTTTAAAAGTATCTTCTTTAAAGTATTTGCTCTTGGATCATTCCTGAGATGGCATCATCTTCCTCTGCTGCGTTGCTTTTCAATCCGTGTTTGACCAGTAGATAATCAAGCGCCTTACAGGAATTGAAATTGCTTTTTTTGACTCTTTGATTTTGATCATGGATATTTGCCTGATTTTTAAGGCGTCTATTCCTTTGTTCGCTGAGGGTACTTTATGCGTATGAAAGATTTTTATAAATAGGAAGGCTGAATATGGCGATGTGTTGGCTGTAATATTTCAAGTCAAATACCCTGTAGTAAGTTGACGGGGCATCCAAAGTTCCAGCGTAGCAAACTCCGGGTATTTGACTTTCGTTGCAGTCGACAAATATCCATGCAAGCATGGTACTTGGTTCGTTGCTTCGCGGGAATAAAAAGATGGTGAAGGAGGAATTTGATATGAATTTACTTTATAAAAGAGCGACTATTGAAGATATAGATATGTTAACAAAAACAAGAATACGAGTCTTAAGTGCAGCTAATAGTTTATCTGATGATATTGATATGAATGAGGTAGAAAAGCAGTCCTATGATTATTATGGAAGAGCACTTTGTGACGATACACATATTGCATATTTAGTGTTTGATGAAAAAAGATTTGTCGGCAGTGGTGGTGTAAGCTTTTTTCAGGTGATGCCAACTTATCATAATGTAAGTGGAAAGAAGGCATATATAATGAACATATATACGGAACCTGCGTATAGAAGAAGAGGAATTGCATATAAGATATTAGATTTGTTGGTCAGTGATGTCAGAAGTAAAGGAATTACATCTATTTCTCTGGAAGCAACTGAGGCAGGACGTCCTCTTTACGAAAAGTATGGATTTGTGAAAGTGGATGATGAAATGGAACTTCTTATGGTATAAATTTTAAGTTTGAAAGTTTTGGATATTATTTTTTAAAAGTTAAAAAGTATATTTTCAGGGTAGAAAGATAATGTTTCACGTGAAACATTTCCTATATTTGGATTATGGACACAAGATAATGTTTCACGTGAAACAATCAAACCCAATATATTGTGAACAGCACCGTGAAACATCAAAATTTGTATAGAAATCTTATTGTGAAACATTCTTTTTTAGTCAAAATGCAGTAAGTTACCTTCAGTGAACAAAGGTACACACGGCCGGTAAAAAATCAATTATGAAATATTCATATAAATCAGTTCAAACATAGATATAAATGAAACAACCAGTCTACTGTTACTGTAAACAGTAAGTGGAGTATAATTTGGAAAATTTATATATAAAGTTTATATAGATTATCCCTTTGTTTAGTGATATAATCGTAAGCGGACAGAAAATAAAGTTTTTGGAGAGAAAGCGTTTTGTCGAAAAAATAATATTTTTACAAAACGAAAGGTGAAGGTAAGTATCATTATGGGAAGAACGATTGCAATTGCAAACCAGAAGGGTGGAGTTGGTAAGACGACAACTTCCATTAATCTATCTGCTTCTTTAGCAGAGAAAGGAAAAAAAGTTTTGGTGATCGATACGGATCCGCAGGGAAATACCACCAGTGGATTTGGTATTGAGAAGAATGATCTTGATAATACAATCTACGAATTGATATTAGGGGAGTGTTCTATTAATGAATGTATTATTAAGGAAGTTGTACCGGGTGTGTCGGTAATTCCATCTAATGTGAATCTGGCGGCGGCCGAGATTGAGTTGATCGGTATTGACAAGAAGGAATACATATTAAAGAATGAAGTGGATTGGGTAAAGGATGTATTTGATTTTATTATTATTGACTGCCCTCCTTCATTAAATCTGTTGACGATCAATTCCATGACTACTGCAGACACAGTACTTGTACCGATTCAATGTGAGTATTATGCCCTGGAGGGATTAAGCCAGTTGATTCATACTGTAAACCTTGTGAAGGAAAGACTGAATCCGGAACTGGATATGGAAGGTGTTGTATTTACGATGTATGATTCGAGAACAAATCTTTCCATGCAGGTGGTGGAAAATGTAAAGAATCATTTACAGCAAAATGTATATAAAACTTTGATACCCAGAAACATAAGATTAGCTGAAGCGCCCAGTTATGGTAAGCCGATCAATATGTATGATCCGAAGTCCGCGGGAGCTGAGGCATATATGTTACTTGCCGATGAAGTGATCAATAGAAAGGGTGTATAGTGTATGGCGGCTAAAGTATCAAGGGGTTTAGGAAAAGGATTGGATTCCCTGATTCCCATGGGATCGGTATCATCCGAAAAAAAGGCTGACAGCAAAGAAGAAAATAAAGAGAGTAAAGACAGTAAAGCGACAGAAACCGTAGTCAAAATTACACAGGTAGAACCTAACAGGGAACAGCCAAGAAAAAATTTTGATGAGGATGCATTACAGGAACTGGCGGATTCAATTAAACAGTTTGGACTTTTACAGCCTATTCTTGTACAGGACCGGAAGACACATTACGAGATTATAGCCGGTGAGCGTCGCTGGCGTGCGGCCAAGTTGGCGGGATTAAAGGAAGTACCTGTTATCATTCGTGATTATACGGACCAGGAAATTGTGGAAATCTCTTTGATCGAAAATATTCAGAGAGAGGATTTGAATCCTATTGAAGAAGCCCAGGCTTATAAGAGACTTTTGACAGAATTTAATCTCAAACAGGACGAGGTTGCGGAGAGAGTTTCCAAGAGCAGGACTGCGGTTACTAATTCCATGCGTCTGTTGAAATTGTGTGATGAAGTACAACAGATGATTATTGATGATATGCTGTCTACCGGTCATGCCAGAGCTTTAATTTCCATTGAGGATCCGGAACAACAATATACGATTGCACAGAAGATATTCGATGAGAAATTGAGTGTTCGGGAAGTGGAAAAACTCGTCAAGGATTTGAATAAGCCACAAAAGCCGAAGAAGGAAAGTAAAGAAGATAAGAGTCTGGATATTATTTATCAGGATATTGAGGAAAAACTAAAACAGACTCTTGGCACGAAAGTCGAGATTTCCTCCAAAGGTAATGGTGCTGGCAAATTGGAGATTGAATTTTACAATCATGATGACTTAGACAGGATCATTGAGTTATTGTCAAAATCTTGATATGTTTTTAAAAATGGATTATGGATAATGCAAAAGATTTAAGAAAGGTACAAGCAGATGAATTATAATTTACTGGAACAGACAGGACTTGGCAGCTTTGACCTGACTTATTTATTTATTGCTGCATATGGTTTAATTCTTATACTGATCATATTGGTGATTGTACAGACAGCAAAATTGAACAAACTGTCAAAGAAGTATAAGAAATTTATGTCAGGAAAAAATGCCAAGAGTTTGGAAAAAGATATCATTGGACTTTATGAGGATAATAAGTTTATTAAAGCCTCGGCAGAAAAAAATAAAAATGACATCCGATCATTGTATAAAAAACTTGAAAGTACTTTTCAAAAAGTTGGTATCGTGAAATATGACGCATTTAACCAGATGGGAGGACAGTTGAGTTTTTCATTAGCTCTGCTGGATGAAAATGACAACGGCTTTGTATTGAATTCTGTTCATAGCGCAGAGGGCTGTTACTCATATACGAAGGAAATTAAAAACGGAATGTGTGAGATCTCATTGGGAGACGAAGAGAGAGAGGCTCTTAATATTGCGATGGATTTATAATTTCATTATGTCGTTGCTAATTGAGAAGTATAATGGGAATACTAACAAATTGAGTGATCAGAAAGGAGCACAAAATGATAGACATTAAATTTTTAAGAGAAAATCCGGATGTAGTAAAGGAAAATATCAAGAAAAAATTTCAGGACAGTAAGATTCCTCTTGTAGATGAAGTGATTGAGTTGGATGCGGAAGTGAGGAAGGCACAGCAGGAAGCGGATGATATCCGTGCCAGCAGAAATAAGATCTCTAAAGAGATCGGAGCTTTGATGGGACAGGGTAAGAGAGAAGAAGCTGAGGCGAAGAAAGCAGAAGTAGCAGCCAATGCTGCCCGTCTTGCAGAGTTGGAAGAAAAGGAAAATGAACTTCGCGAAAAGATCAAAAAGAATATGATGACGATTCCGAACATTATTGATCCTTCTGTTCCGATCGGTAAGGATGATTCCGAAAATGTGGAGATTCAAAAATATGGAGAACCGGTGGTGCCGGATTTCGATATTCCGTATCATACAGAGATTATGGAGAGATTTCACGGTGTCGATATGGATGCTGCCGGACGCGTGGCCGGAAATGGCTTTTATTATCTGATGGGTGATATCGCCAGACTGCATTCCGCCGTTATTTCTTATGCGAGAGATTTTATGATCGGCAGAGGTTTTACCTACTGTGTGCCGCCTTTTATGATCAGAAGTGCAGTGGTGGACGGCGTTATGAGTTTTGCCGAGATGGATGCCATGATGTATAAGATCGAGGGAGAGGATCTGTATCTGATCGGTACTTCGGAGCATTCCATGATTGGTAAGTTTATCGACACAATCATACCGGAGGAGGAACTGCCTCATACATTGACCAGTTATTCTCCCTGCTTCCGCAAGGAAAAGGGAGCTCATGGTATTGAGGAGAGGGGTGTCTACCGGATACACCAGTTTGAAAAGCAGGAGATGATTGTTGTCTGCAAGCCGGAGGAATCTCCGATGTGGTTTGAAAAACTGTGGCAGAATACGGTGGACCTGTTCCGTACGCTGGATATTCCGGTCAGGACGATCGAATGCTGTTCCGGTGATTTGGCAGATTTGAAAGTGAAATCTTATGATGTGGAAGCATGGTCTCCCAGACAGAAGAAATATTTTGAAGTGGGAAGCTGCTCCAATCTGGGAGATGCTCAGGCCAGAAGGCTGCGCATTCGCGTGAACGGTAAAGACGGAAAATATTTTGCTCATACTTTAAATAATACTGTAGTGGCTCCGCCGAGAATGCTGATCGCCTTTTTGGAAAATAATCTACAGGCAGACGGTTCTGTGCGGATTCCAGAAGTGCTCCGTCCATATATGGGAGGCATGACCGAATTAAGGTAAACATATGCCGGTGTAACTCACGATCATTACCGCGTATATATTGCCATTTGGAAAATATTATGAGGCACTCATGCCTGTATCAAGTATTATAATAGTTACTGGAAGAAAATTTTTCGGCATAACAAATAAACAAAAGGGAGGTGGAATTTTTGCATAAATTTATGCGGGCTATTGGTTTTAGCAAATTGACTGACAGAACAGAGCAGCAGAAGCTAATTACAGATATTATTCTCAATGCAACGCATCGTTCTTATACATCGAATGGCGAAGAAACCATACTTGCAGAATTTTGTGAAGATTTTGCCAGAGATATGGGAATTGCTGTCTGTGGTGAATTTGATGCAAATGACAAATTTACGTATGATTATTTTTATCCATATTTGAGAGGAAGCGGAGTCAGTTCATGTGAAGACATTTCGGTGGAACGTCATGCTGATAAAGAATCGTACGCCGGTATCTGTGATGATATCAAGGTCGGCGTCAGTCTGATCTTTTATCTACAGAATATGGTTCCTTATGTGAAGGCACAGCACACAAATCTGTTGCCAATCCGGGGAACGACACTTACCTTATCCGGGTTGTCTGTAAATGGAAGGATTCTGCTGCCGATCAGTAAGAACGATAGACAGAAACAAAAGGTTAAAAAGGCTTCCATGAATAGAAACCAGCTGATCGCCGCTGCCAGAAAGGGAGATGAGAGTGCGATCGAAAGTCTGACGCTGGAAGACATGGATACTTATACATCTATTTCTAAGAAGATACTGACAGAAGATGTATTCAGTCTGGTCGATACTTATTTTATGCCTTATGGTGTAGAATGTGATCAATATGCTGTGATGGGAGAAATTCTTGATGTCTGTTTGAGAGCAAACAGGATTTCGGGAGAGGAAGTCTATGTCATGCATTTAAGCTGCAACGATCTGGAATTTGACATCTGTATTAACAAACAGGATCTGTATGGTGAACCGCAGGTTGGCCGTAGATTTAAAGGTGTCATCTGGATGCAGGGATTTATAAATTATCCAACAGTATAGTTGCAAATTTGGAAATTATTTTGTATAATAGTTGTTAGTGAGTCGGTGTGAGAAGAGAATGTATTTCTTTTTACCTGACATCAGTTCCCTTAGTTAAATGGATATAACAGGAGCCTCCTAAGCCCCAGTTGTGAGTTCGATTCTCGCAGGGAACGTTAAAAAGGTTGTAGATTCAAAATGGTTGGATTTACAGCCTTTTTTATATTCTGCTGTATCTGTCTATTTTATTTAAAAAGTAATTAAGTGCGGAACAGCAATATTCAGGATACGATGATTGTAGCATATAGAGCAGATGATGCAATACTTTTATATCCTTGTATTTTTAACATTGTATCATGCCTGCCTGAATGCTATAATTATGTCAAATTTCTTTTTTGTAATATGAAAAAGAAGTGAGATGAAAAGAAATGAGATGAAAAGCAGTAAGATAAAAAAGCAGTAAAACGCAAAAGCAATTTGAAAAGATACGACAGATTTCTCTTTTTCTAAGAAAGGTAAGTTCATTTTAAACAAACATTATGTCAAAATGGAGGGTAGAAATGCTTACGATACTTATTGTAGATGATGAAAGAGAAGAACTTGAGGGCATATCATTTTTAATTGACAAATTGGGGTTTCAGTTAAACAAGGTTTTTGCAAATAATGGTAATCAGGCGCTGGAATATCTGGTCAGGAACAAGGTCGATATATTGTTTACGGATATTCGGATGCCTATGATGGACGGGCTTGAGCTGATAAAACTGGCAAAGAAGGAAAAGCCGGATCTGAAAATAATCATTTACAGCGGTTATGCCGATTTTGCATATGCGCAGTCTGCGATCAATCTGGAGGTATTGGAATATATATTAAAGCCCATTCGGGTGGAGGAATTTGAAAAAGCTCTTAAGCGGGTGATGGAGAAAGTAAGGCATGACGAATCTGAGCACGAATTATATTCCAAGACGGCGAGATACGCACAAAATCATCTTTTATATAAGGCATTAAATTATTCGGACAGCCTTTCGGAAGTCGATACGAAATTGTTGGAGAATTTTGATATATGCTATACAAAACTTTTCCTGCTTGAGTTTGATCAGAGTTTTTTTGATATCATATCTTTTCATTTTGAGGACTGGATTGCTGAGGTGATACCATGTTCATTTGATTATCTCAATCTGAATGTGAGCCAGTGTCTGCTCCTGTTTAAATGCAGTGAACAGGATATACAGAAATCTTTCTATGAGATAGCGGTAGATTTGCACAATAAGATCGAAGGAGCATTGGGATACACATGCTATATTGCCTTGAGCAGCGAAGGCAATGAGAGCAGCAGTTTAGCGGAAAAATTTGCGCAGTTGGAAAGGCTGATGGAATATCGCTTTTTCGCATCTTATACCAGGATTTTCGAAGAGGAAGATCTGTTGGAGGAAATGAATACGCCGTCTTCGAGCGATACGTTGATACTGGATAAAATAAAAAAGGAAGTCAGTGTCAAGGATTTTAACAAAATAAATATGTATATAGATCTGCTTTTTCAAAAGTATCAAAATAAGACCAACTACTCACAATTATACGTCAAATTTGTTTTCTCCACATTATACCATACTATCATTACAGAATTTGTTGAATGTTCCGAGAGTGAGATTAATTTATACATAGACAAGCTGTACCGCTGCACGGACCTTTTGGAGCTGAAAAGTATCCTGCAGAATACGCTGCAGGAATTTGAGAAGAGAGAAGAAAGTAACGATGACGTCTGGCATGATATAGATCTGGTCAAAAAGTATGTTGAGAAACATTTTCAGGAGGATCTTAACCTGTACAGTCTTGCAGAGAAGGTATATTTGTCACCCAGTTATTTGTGTGCGCGTTTTAAAAGGATTACCGGATTTGGCATCAACAAATATATCAAAAATGTCCGCATGGAAAGAGCAGAACAGCTTGTCGTCAACACCAATATGAAAATCATTGATATATGCGAACAGGTGGGCTATCACAATTTATCATATTTTTGTCAAAGTTATAAAGAGCATTTCGGAAAGACGCCTGAAAAATACCGCCAGCATAACGTGAAAGAATACAGGATTGCTGAAAAAATTAAGGGGGGGGTAAATTCAGTGGATAAAATCAGCAGATTTTTCAACGACATGAGTTTTAGAAATAAGATCCTCACTGCTTTTATCTTCATTGCATTGATACCCTTAAGTGTACTTGGCGTATTCAGTTATAAAACGATCAGATCCATGCTGATCAACAAAGAGATGATGTATCTTGAATCTACTTTTGCCCAGACATCGCAGGTTCTGCACAGCAGGATCAGTACCTATGATAATGTTATTCGATCTTTGTGTTTTAATCGGCAGCTGATTTCTCTGAATCAGATGATTTATGAGAGTGATTATGACAGATATGAGAGTTTGAATTTTATTGACGATCTGTTTGTTACGACCAAAAACCTGGTGCCGGGGGTAGAATACATTACATTATTCACAAATTCCAATATGGGGATCCATGGGAATACGGTTCGCCCGATTGATGAGATCAAGAGCTTTGAATGGTATACTGCGGTATCGGATACTGCCACGAGCTGGCTTTATGACGGGAGCTATATTTTCTGTGTGCATCCGATGTTGGATTCCGCAATATCGGATCGGAACAGAAGCTATATTGTAATGCAGATCAAGGTCGAGGCCATAGAGGAAATATTAAGGAGCGTAGACGCACAGAACATTTCCGTAGTTATCTGGAGTGAGGAAAATGGTATCGTAAGCAATAACGGCAATACACAGAACGTGCATGAGGTGATAGATCAGATACCATCTTTAAATGAATTATATATTGACAATAATAAGTTTATCTCCATTAAAGACCATATTAAAGGAACCAGTTGGATGATGGTCATGAGTGCTTCCTATAAAGAGATCATCATGTCCACCTATCTTTTTTCTGTAACGGTGATCATTATTATATTATCGTGTTTTCTGGTGGTATTTGTTGTCAGCATCTGGTTTTCGAGGAAGATGCTGGTTCGCATCTACCAACTGAAAAGAAATATGGCGGAGGTGGAAGAGGGAGCTTTCGTAGTAAATGTGGAAAGCAGTTCGAAAGACGAGATCGGCGAATTGATACGGGGCTTCTCTGCAATGATCGTGAAAATCAATGATCTGATCGAAAAGAATTACAAAGCGACCGTTGAGAAAAAGGATTATGAACTTAAGGCGCTGCAGGCACAGATCAACCCGCATTTTCTATACAATTCTCTGTCGCTGATCAACTGGAGGGCGTTGAGGATCGATGCTCCGGAGATCAGTGAACTGGCGCGGCTTCTGTCCGACTTTTACAGAACGACATTGAACAAAGGGAACAGTGTAACGATCGTGATGAAGGAGATTCTGAATATAAAATCATATCTCCAGATTCAGCAGATCATGCACAATGACAGTTTCAGTGTGGAATACCAGATTGAAGACATCATAGGAAACTGCCTGATACCAAATCTTACCTTGCAGCCTCTGGTCGAAAATGCCATTGTCCATGGCTTTGAAAAAATGGAAAGACCGGGAAAACTGACCATTACGGCTATGCGGAATAACGATGATATTCATATTGTTATCAAGGATAATGGAGTCGGAATTCCCGCCGAATCACTTAATACTATATTGCAGACAGAATCGCAGGAAGGGTATGGACTTAAAAATGTCAATCAGAGAATCAAGCTCATTTTCGGAGAGGAATACGGGATGTCCATTGAAAGTGTCGTGGATGAGGGGACTGTGGTAACTGTAAAAATTCCCGCGCAATACGGAAAAAATTATAATGAAGCTGAGTAAACATCAGGAGCCGGGCCGGTTAATTTATGGCCGTGGCTCCTTGTTTTTTTGTGTGGAAAAAATTTTGTGCAGGATGATAAAAATTTAGTGTGAAACGTAATTTATTATTCTTTTCTTAAGAATAAGCTGTTGTTAAAATAAACTTAAGCTGTTTCGAGCAGTCAATGAAATGCTAAAACACATCTTTACCACTATGCCGAAGCGCTTTGCGCTGAGGACGCGAGCAGAATTTCAGATTCTGCTCTGCGATCAAGGAGTTTGTGACGCTTCGACACAAACTCTTGGTTGAATAAATTGCTCCTCAGAGAATTTATTCAACCTTGCCTCCATTCCGAAGCGTCACAAATTCAACCCTGCCTCCATTCAAGCATGCGCTTTGATCACCGTATTGTTCCTGGATAAGACTTTGCCGTTCTTATCTTTCACCCACATATCGATCACATAGTTGCCTACATAGTCTCCCGGCAGGATCCAGGAAATCTGGTCTCTTACCTGTGCGCTGTCCTCGACAAGCGTTTCTGTCCATGTACGCTCCGTCAGGATCTCCGTGCTGTTTTCCCTGTGGATCTCCCAGTGGATCTGCGCATCCTCCACCGAATGGAAATGATCGTTGTTCAGCCAGATCTTCGCCCGGAACATCTGTCCTCTGCCGTATTTCTTCTCTCTGCCGATCACATGAGGCTCCTGCTCCCATTCCAGACTGATCAGCACCTGCGTATATACCCCTTTCATGGATTCATATACTGCATAGGGTTCCCTGTAATAATCAAACAGGCCGGATCCCATGACCGGACACGCATCGCTCCAGTAGTACAGATACATGGAGGCCACCGGCTGATATTTCCTCTGCCGTAAAAGTTCGATCTGTTCTTTTACGACCAACGCCTCATATTGCTGCGTATTCCGGATAAATTCTTCCAGAGAATTGCCCATCTCCACCTTGCCTCTTCTGAACTGGTTCCAGTAGAACAATCCCCAGTATTCCCAGGTATCCCAATGCGGCGGCCAGAGCTTATCTTCCGGTATGAATTTGCGCAGGCTTACCAGACTTGGAACGGAGTCCGCACCGAATTCGACTATATTGGGTTTGATCTCCGCCGTGTGCACATCCATATCGCCGTCCTGACAGGAACCGATCATGATATTCTGCACGCCTTCCCGGTAATCCCCTTTGTGGATCCACCGAATCGGATCTATACTTCCCAGGGTTTCCTTCAAAATATCGCAGAGTTTAAAATATACGTTGGGTCTTTCCACCAATTCATAGATCTCCGGCTCCTTATACACCGACCACATACCCATGCAGGCATGATTGGTGAGCATCATTCCCATATCCCGCATCATATCGGAAGCACGGTTGATCACGTCGTCAGAATCACTGATCACATAGTGCAGCGGAAATACCTGCCACATCAGTAGTCCCAGTTCGTCACACAGCGTATAGAGTCCGTCACGCTCCACATGACTGCCGATTCTTATGGAATTGATATCCATATCCAGCATTTTATCAAAATCCTTTTTCCACATTTCTTCATTGGCTTCGCTCATCCATAAGCTGGAGATATAGCGCATACCTCTGAGGAAAATATGGCGGCCGTTTAAGTACCACTGCCCTTTGTCATCCGTGTGGATCTCTTTCACGCCGAAGTTCATCTCCACGGCATCCTGTTCCACACCGATCCGTGCCGTATACATGTTCGGATCGCCATGGTCCCAGGTCCACCAAAGTCTTACATCGGGAATGGTCGCCGTGATCTTAAAAACATTATCCCCAGGCTGCAGCACCACTTCCCGGCCGATGGAACAATGGGAATCCCCCTCAAAATTATAGGGTCTGATATCTAATGTGATATTCGTTTTCACCGCTTTCCTGGTACTGTTATGGATATAGACATCAAAGGCCGCAAGACCTGTACCGTCCGGTTTATCCTGCTGATCCCCCAGCCAGTCTTTCTTATATCCGATCTTCGTGTAGCTCTTCACGTACTGTATATAAATATCCGGTCTGCATACGAGCTTAACATCGCCCCAGATACCGCCGGAATTGCCGTCCTGCCGGTAAGCGGTCTTACAACCTGGCCGGTGCATGGCCTCGATCATATGCCCTTTGATCTGGGTGATTCCTTTTGACTGATGCACCTTATACTTCTCAGACATGGGAACTTCCGTCTTATCCGCCGGAATATATTCTGTCGTATCCTTCGGCGCACTGTCCCTGACGATCAAAAGATTATCGCCCTCCCAATCGATGCAGGATGTAATATCATACTCAAAGGAGTTAAACATTCCTTCGTGAAATCCCAGATAAGTGCCATTCAACCAGACCTCGGAAATATAATCCACGCCCTCGAAGTAGAGAAAGACCCTCTTCCCTTTCATCTCCTTAGGAGCCTTAAATTTCCTGGTGTACCAGATCGTTCCAAAATAGTCACCGATCTCCTCCGTAAGATACCAGTTATGGGGTACCTTGATCTTCTTCCACACATCCTCCTCGCCGTTTGACAGATAGTAACTCTGTCTCACACCCACGTCATTCTGGTCGATACGATATTTCCATACGCCGTTTAAGCTTTCTGTTTTTCTGTTATACAATGCTTGAAACATTCACACGCCTCCTGTTTTATTTCCGTGAAGCAACGAGCCATGCAGCTATGCAGCCTTTCGCTTCATAGTTACCGAATCTGCCCTGTTCCAGGGTTTCATTTTTTCCTTAATGCCGAAGCGTCACAAATTCTAACTGAACCTGTTCAGTTTGTTGAACTAAATTACTCATCAGAGAATTTATTCAACCTTCTACCGGAAACAGCTTCTTTACATTTTCAGGTGTCATCTTTCTTTCCAGATGCAGTCCTTTCAGCTCAATCACGATCAGTTCCAGTAAATACAGAACTTTCGTACCTCTCTCCAAATGCCCGACATGCAGATCCTTTACACCGCCGATGGAAAAGTGAAAATGCGCTACACCGTTAAATACGGTTCCTGTCAATCCGCCAAATTCAAAAGGTCCATCCAGAGACAAAAATTCATCTTCCGCTGCAGCATCCATGCTGGTTGGCCTGTGATACTCCAGATGAGCTACACTGCCCACTGCGCTCGCAATAAATGCATTCCGGACACCTTCCTTTTCCAAGATAGATTCCACACTTTCAAACAGTTCTTCCCCTCTGTCGAGTTCTATGACAAATGTTTTTCCTACCCCGTCTCCACTATAATATTTCATATCCGTACCATCCTTGTGCTTAAAATTATAATTTATAAATTATAATTTATATATATCACAATAAGCATATTGTGTAAAGAAATTTATCATCTTTTTCTTTTATTTGGTTATTATATATAATTTCTATTCATATTTTATTTCGATTTTTATTTATTTTCACATCACTCTTAATCCATTAAGGTCATTTCACAATCACTATCCTTTTCCAAACATCCATATCCCGTATAAAAATCCCTTTGTACTAAACTGCCCGCTCCTTCTATTCTATTATCTCCATCGCCCTTTTCCGGCATACATCACGATAGAAGTAACCGGCAATCAAAACTGCATACTTCTGCGCTGTTCGTGATCGCTCGCGATAAAAAATGAAGCTGCTGCAAACTGTCAGTTCATATAGTATATGGCATCATGATCCTTTCATCATCAACCACATATCATATGACCGCCAGATTTTGCAGCAGCCTCACATCATATTCTTTCTATTATGTACTTTATCGGTAACAGATCGCGTTCGTCTGCCCGGCCGCTTTTCCCGCTATGCCGGCACAGGCACAAGGGCATTCTAATGCAGTCCCAGATCCTCTCCCGCAATCGTCCCGATCCCGTTCTGCTCCAGAACTGCCGTCAGCCCGTCCGAATCCGCCACACGGAAGATCATGCAGGCCTGCCCGTCCTTCTGCCCAAAAACAGAATACATATATTCCACATCGATCTCGGCGCTGGAAATCACACTGAGTACCCTGCTCAGCCCGCCGGGCGTATCCGGAACAGCCACGCCAACCACAGGTGTCATGGTCAGGATAAAGCCTTTTTCCAGAAGAATCGATGATGCTTTCGCAGCATCATCCACGATCAGCCGCAATACGCCGTAATCCGTCGTCTCCGCGATATTGATAGCCCGCATATTCACCTGATTCTGCGAGAGAATCCCGGTGATATCCGCCAGCTGTCCCGCTTTGTTCTCCAAAAATACAGAAATTTGAGGTATTGTCATAATGATAGCCTTGCTCCTTTCTTCAAATCTACTTATATCAAATCTTACGCTTATCGATCACGCGCACTGCCTTGCCTTCGCTTCTCGTAATGGACTTGGGAGCCACCAGCCGCACTTTCGCATAGATGCCCAACATCGCCTTAAGCGCAGATACAAGGCTCTTCTCCATCGCCGTGATCTTACCCAGGTTATCGGAGAAGTTCTCCGGTGTCATCTCCACCATCACCTCGATGGTATCGGAATTGTTGACGCGGTCCACGATGATCTGATAGTTAGCCGGATAACCCTGCTCCAGAAGCACCGTCTCGATCTGGGACGGGAAGACATTCACGCCCTTGACGATCAGCATGT
>OFGE01001698.1_pt1 | contig 18396 bp, 17 predicted proteins | sample 1521681 | NCBI WGS metagenome assembly OFGE01 (sample SAMEA3504093, study PRJEB24116) | mouse gut metagenome | biome: mouse gut; feature: mouse-associated habitat; material: faeces | place: Denmark | collected 2011
AGCTTGAACTAGGAACTGAATATGAATAATATAATTTTGTTAATAATTCTGATATTAGGTAAAATTTAATAAGAGCAATATGACAATGAAACTTTTATATAAATGTTAATAATTTTTGAAAATGAAATCTCCACTACAAATTACAATTTTTATAGGAGTTGATAGTAAATGACTAAAGAAATATTATTATCTAATATTGATAAAATTCACACTACTGAAATGGGCGTTGAAAGAATCAAGAAAAATTTAAAAATTGATATAGATAATATTGTAGAATATTGCAAGAATAAAGTTTTAGATAAAAATTGTAATATATACAAAAAAGGAAAGAATTGGTATTGTGAAATAGATAATATAAAAATAACCATTAATTCGTATAGTTATACAATTATTACAGCACATACTATTAGCTAAATTACAATTTAAATAATAAGGAGAAATTAAAATGGAGTATATTTTAGAATTAATAAATGTAAAATATGTAATCTTATACTTATTAGGTATAAATTTAATAGGCTTTTTAGCAATGGGAATTGATAAATTGAAAGCTAAAAAAGGATGGTGGAGAATTCCAGAAGGAACATTAATGACTCTTTGTTTATTAGGTGGAGGGATAGGGACTATAGTAGGAATGTATACATTTAGACATAAAACTAAAAAGATGAAGTTTACAATAGGTATGCCAACAATCTTAATAGTAGAAATTCTTGCTGTAATATATATTATAATAAAATATGTAATAATGTAAATTAATATAAGAAACAGAAAAAATGCAGTTCTAGGAACTGCGTTTTTCTATAATATGAAATTTAATAATAAATACAAAACGAAGTAGCCTCCAATTTGGAGACCACTTCGACAAAATCAATAAACATTATTTAAGAATATCAGTACTATTATGCAGGTTTCCATTGCTATCTGAAAATCATAAATTGAAATTCCGCTCATTTAGTTACCTCCTTGATGTGAATGATTTTTTTATAGTAATAATGGACTGATTATACCACAATATTATGTAAAATCCAATACATATTAACATAATATTTACTTTTTTTATAAATTATGTTATAATAAAAATGTAGTATTTTGAAATTATATATAGTAACATTTTATTCTAAGCTCACTAATTAGTGAATGTAACTTTTACACTATTTAGTATGACATAGTAACAAGAAAACATTAAAAAGTAAAAGGAGAATGATTATGTTAAAAAAACTTTTGTATTGGATTGTTTGCTTTGGATTAAGTGTTTTGTTTGCAGCCGCTGGAGTTTTTTCTGGTATACAGGGAGAGATATTTTTTGTAATGCATATGATTATCTATGGAATATTAGTGATTATTCTTATTATGGGTATATATGTACAAGAATCAGATATTGAGCGGGAAGAAGACATAAAAGCATTAATAGTACTAATAGTATCAATTGTAATGGAGCTTGCTGTTACATGGGTGATAACTCTTTTTGGAGTAAATTTCTATACAGCGTACATGATTTTTACTCTTATAGGCTGCTTTTTCTAAAATTAGAAATTCTATGACCTTTGCCACCTTTTATGAAAATAATTGGTGGCAAAGGTTTTTTTGCTCTAAGAATGGTAATGAGGTAAAGATAAGTTATACAGAGAAAATACGAGCCACTTAAACTTATTTAAAATGTTTAAGAATGTTAAAAATGATTATTTTGTTCTAGTATAATGGAAAATTGCTCTGGAATTACTATGATAGAAAGAGCCTTTGCGAAATATTGTATAGAGAAATTATTTTGCGTATTTTTTGACAGTAAAAAAGTAAGGTGAGTTGACAATCAGATGATATTATGTTAATATATATGAGGTTTATATCAACATAACTTAATGATTAATTGTATGTATTATACAATTCAACAACATAGGAGGTATAAAAATGTTACGCGAAAGCAAAAGCAGGTTTTTTGCAAATGGAAGAGTGTATTCACTATTAACAGAAGATGATTACCCAGTAGAAGTAACAGATACATTTCTTCCATTCTATACGAAAGATGCAATTGGAAAAAAACAAAATACTCTTCAAAATTATAATCTTGGTAGCCGAAAAGAACGGTGGATGGTAGGCGTATCTTGTATGTCTGGATGTCCTGTAGGATGTAAATTCTGCGCAACAGGTCAGTTGAAGAAATGGAGAAAATTATCTGCAGAAGAAATTGTAGAACAGGTAATGTTTATTTTGGAAAGAAATCCTGAATATTCTCCGACAGAATGTAAAGAATTCAAAATAAATTATACGAGAATGGGAGAACCATTTTTGAATATTGAGGAAGTAAAAAAAGCTATCTCAATGATCGATGAAAAATTCCCTAATGTTCATCACTATATTTCTACAATTGGTGTAAGCGGTAGTGATTTTTCGTGGATTAAGGAAAATGTAACACTCCAGATCTCTTTGCATTCATTTGATGAGGCAAATCGAGATTGGTTAATTCCTTTTAAGAAGAAAATGTCCATTACTGAATTGGGAAAAATTAGAACTCACTCAAACTTAAAGACAACTTTGAATATGACAATGGTTAGCGAAAGTGATTTTGATATTGAAAAGCTAAAAAAACACTTCGATAGAGACGCTTTTTTCATAAAATTGTCCCCAATAAACCCTAATGCTACTTCTGATGACAATCATATCAGTGAGGGAGTTATTAGCGCTAAAAATTTAGTCTAAAGGAGAAAAATAATGGCAGTAAAAGAAGGAATTTTTAGATATAGGGTTATTACCAATTTGAATTGCAACATGAGTCCAAATTGTTATTTCTGTTACCAACCATATAAACCAAACATGTATCTTGATATTGAAAAAGCAAAAGATACAATGAGAAAAGTTGGAATTCTTAAAAGAGCTACAATAATGGGAGGAGAATCCACACTACGGGAAGATTTGCCTGATTTTATTGCACTTTGCAAAGAATATGTTTCACAAAATGTATGCTTAGTAACAAATGGTATTTTGCTTGATGAAGAAAAAATTCTAAGTTATAAAGAGGCTGGTCTTACAGAAGTCGCAATTTCAATTTCTTCGTTACAACAATATCGTGACAGGAGAGAACAAGCTCTTTTATGCAAAAAATATATTCCTAATACAAGGATTAATATTCCAAAATGTTGGGAATCTACAGGAGATAAACTGGTAGAAATCCTTCGAGAAACCCTTACAGACGACTTTTATGTTATCGTTTGTGAAGATCTTATGGGAAGATATGGAGAATTTGATTTTGAAGAAAAATTACCGGCAGTTAAAATCAAAGATGATGGACATAATTTCTTTGATTATGTTTGGAATGGACATCAGTTTGGTGTGTTTGGGCATTATAGCGGATATGATGATACAGATATCATCATTACTCCAGTAGGAAATTTCTGCAAATGGGAAAAATACTGTGAAAAAGTAGGTAACACATGCTTAAAATAGACTTTGGAAGTGGATATAATGCCAAACCAGGATATAAAACATGTGATATAACCTATGCACCTTTCTTAGACTATGTATATGATATAGAAAAGAATCAGATTATAGGCTGTGAAAAGAAAAGTGTAGATGAATTTTACATGAGAAATGTAGTACATCATATAAAGGATTTGCAGAAATGTTTTTCAATGATAAAAGAATACTTGAAAGATGACGGAAGTCTTGTAATTATTGATACCCAGAAAGAGTATTTTCTACAAAATGTTATTTTAGATATAATATGGTATAGGTTCGTAATACCAAGATACGAGATTTGGTTTTCAAAATCGTATCGAGACTATGGCAAGGTTTTAACAGATCTTGGATTTGTTAAAATAAACAATCAAACTATCAACGAAAAGGAGGTCTCACTATGGAAAAAGAAATTATGAACCAGTTAGAGGATGCTGGATATGATTATGCTGTTGCAATTGCAACTAAAGCAGAAATCGAAGCTGGTGCAGCCTGCGGTCAGCTTAGTCTGATTGTCGAAGCGTAAAAAAACCTTTTATGGTCCCTAGGGAATTTTCCCTAGGGTTTTTTATTTAGTAGGAAAGTGCTTTGCACTTCCTACTAAATAAAAGCTTCGCTAATTTTTGCACACAATTTTGTACAATAAAATCGGCACTTCGAACAAATACATGGACGATTTAGTAAATTTTTGTATTTTGTAATTATCATATCGTCTACTTTTGCTCTATTATAGGAATGTTTTCTTAACTTTCGAGTATCTAATAAGCTATGTGCACGAACAAATTTACTGAAAAAATTAAAAAGTTTTCAAATTTGTTTTAACATATTTTATACAAATAATCAAAAACACTTGATTTTTTAGGTGGTTAATATATAATTGTCTTAATTATAAGCAAAAGAGGATGTATAATATGAAAAAATTATTCGATTTAACATATCCACAAAAATCAATATTATTAACAGAGCAATTTTTTAAAAATATGCCAGTTAATAATATTTGTGGAACAGCAATAATAAATGAAGAAATTAATTTTGACAATTTAAAAAAAGCTATAAATTTTGTTATTAAAAATAATGATAATTTTCGTATACATTTATTTCAAGACAAAAGAGAAGTAAAACAATATTTATCCGAAGTTATAAATTATAATGCCGAAATTATAGAAATTGAAAATAAGACTGAAATTGAAAATATAGAAAATTCACTAAAGAAGAAAGTATTTTCTTTATTTGATTCGGATTTGTTTGAAATTAAAATTTTTAAATTAAAAGATAGATCAGGTGGATTTGTAGTAAATATTCATCATATTATTTCTGATGGTTGGACTCTTGGTTTAATATCAAGAAAAATAATGAAAGCTTATTATGAAATTGAAAATGATACACTTGAAGATGAAAATAGCGAATTATCTTATATTAATTATGCAGAAAATCAAAAAGATTATATTAATAGTACCAAATTTGAAAAAGATAAAACATATTGGACAGAGCAATTTGCTAAAAATATAAATTCAGCAGTATTACCATCTGATAATTCTGTTATAAATTCAGATGTGTCTTGCATAGGAGAAAGATTAAATTTTACTATATCCAAAAGTAAAATGAAATCTATTACAGAATTTTGTTTAAAAAATAAGATTACAGTATTTAATTTTCTTATGGCAATTTATTCAATTTATATTTCTAAAGTTGTTAACTCAAGTGATTTTTCTATAGGTACACCTATTTTAAATAGAACAAATTTCAAAGAAAAAAATATTATGGGAATGTTTGTTAATATTGTCCCGTTTCATATAAATTTTGATGAAAAAACTAATTTTATTACTTTTGTGAATTCTGTTGCTAAAGATACAATTTCTATGTTAAGACATCAGAAATATCCATATCAATTATTACTTGAAGATCTTAGAAGTAGAGATTCTTCAATTCCTAATTTATATAATATAGTTATTTCATATCAACTTACAAAAGCAAATAAAGAAACTGAATATGATTATACTACAAGATGGGCTTTTAACGGAAATAGTGCAGACGATATGAGTATACAATTTTTTGATTTAGATGAAGAAGGTTTATTAAATGTAGCATATGATTTTAAAAAATTAAAATATTCTAAAGACTATGTAAAAAATATGCATTTAAGAATTTTAGAAATTATTAATGAAGTATTAGAAAATAAGGATATTTTAATTAAAGATATTCAAATACTAACGAAATCTGAGAAAAATAAATTACTAAATAAATTTAATAATACAGAATTAGAATATAATAAAGATAAAAATGTTATAAAATTATTTGAAGAAATGGTTAAATCATATCCAGATAAAATAGCTGTTGTTTCTAATAATGAAAGATTAACTTATAAAGAACTAGATAAAAAATCTAATCAATTAGCTTTATATCTTAAAAAAAGTGGTGTAAAATCAAAAGAAATTATAGGAGTTCTTATTAATCGATCTATAGAAATGGCCATTGGAATTTTAGCCATATTAAAAGTTAATGGTACATATCTTCCAATAGATCCAGAATATCCTAAAGATAGAATAGAATATATGTTAGAAGATAGTGGCTCAAAAATGTTATTAACAAATAGTAAAACATATAATTTAATCGACAATTCTAAAATAAAAAAAATAGATATAAGTTTAAACATAGCTAAAGATATTTATAATATAAAAAATCGTAAAATACAAGAAAAAATAAGTCAAGAAAATTTAATATATGTGATTTATACTTCAGGTTCAACAGGAAAACCAAAAGGTGTTATGTTAAAACATCAAAATATAACTAATTTTTTACTTGGAATTAAGAATATTATTGAATTTAATCCAAATAAAACAATGGTTTCAATTACAACTATTTGTTTTGATATATTTGTTCTTGAGTTTTGGGGAGCTTTAACTTCAGGAATGACACTTGTTTTAGCAAATGAAAATGAACAGAATAATACAAAAGCTTTAAATACTTTGTGCTTAGAAAATAATGTAAATATGATTCAAACAACACCTTCAAGATATAAGATGCTTCTAAGTAATGAAGATTCTACAGATTTCATGAACACAATGACAGATATTATGGTAGGTGGCGAAAGTTTACCAAAAGATTTGGTGGAAAGATTAAAGCAACTTGCAAAAGGAAATATATATAATATGTATGGACCTACAGAAACAGCTGTGTGGTCTACCATAAAGAAAATAAGAAACAAAGATGATATTACAATAGGAAAACCAATTGCCAATACAAAATGTTATATTTTAGATAAATACAAAAATTTACTTCCAACATATATTCCTGGAGAATTATATATTGGAGGAGATGGCGTTTCAAATGGATATTTAAATAGAGCAGAATTAACATCTGAAAAATTTATAAATTCTCCATTTTCTAATGAATTAATTTATAATACTAACGATTTAGCTTATTATACAGATAAAGGAGAAATTGTTCATTTAGGAAGAACCGATTTTCAAGTTAAAATTCGTGGCTATAGAATAGAACTTGAAGAAATTGAAAATAAAATAAATATAATTTCGGGAATATCAAGTAATGTAGTTATTGCAGATGAGCAAAATAAGTATTTAATATGTTATTATGTTTCAAAAGAAGAGGTAAATTCAAAAGAAATTGTAGCCGAACTTTTAAAAGATTTACCAAACTATATGATACCATCAATTTTTTATAGATTAGATAATTTTCCTCTTACTCCAAATGGAAAATTGGATAGAAAGAAGTTACCTAAAATAGAGGTTGAGAAATCAAATATTGAAAAATGTAAAACTAAAACAGAAAAAATATTATTTAAAATAATATGTAAAATTCTAGAAACAGATGAAATAGATATAAATGCACCATTTATGACTATAGGACTAGATTCATTAGGAATTATTGAAGTTCAAACTATGTTATTACAATATAATTATGATTTAAATACACAAGATTTTTATAAGTTTAATACTATAAAATTATTAGCTGAACATATTGATAATAATATATATACATATAAAGAACAAGATGCACAAATTCCAATAGAATTCAGACATAAGTTTGATGAACTTATTTTAAATAAAGAAAAAAAGACTTATGGAGATGAGAATATAGGAAATGTATTTTTAACAGGTGCTAATCGGATTTATAGGTATACATGTTTTACATGAATTATTAAACACAACAGCTATAAAAATATATTGCTTAGTTCGTGGAAAAACAATTTCAAATTCTAAAGAACGTTTAATTGAAAAATATAAATTTTATTTTAATGAAGATATTTCAAATTTAATAGATGATAGAATTATTGTATTTAATGGTACAATTTTAAAAGAAGATATAGGTTTATCTACAGCTAATTTGAAAATTATAAAAGAAAATGTGAAAACAATAATTCATACTGCAGCATGTGTAAAACATTATGGTGAGTATGAAGAATTCAATAAAGTTAATACAGAAGGAACAAGAAATATAGCTAAATTAGGCTTTAATAATAATATAAGATTAATACATATCTCTTCAATTAGTGTTTCTGGAAATTATTTAGTAAAACAAGATAACAGAAATATAGAATTTACAGAAAATAGCTTATATATTGGTCAAAATTATATTGATAATGTTTATGTACATAGCAAATTTGAAGCTGAAAAAGTTGTTTTGGAATATATGGAAAAAGGTTTAACTGCACAAATTCATAGAATCGGAATCTTAGCAGGAAGACTTTCAGATGGTGTATTTCAAAATAATATAGACGAAAATGCTTTTTATAGTAGAATAAAATCAATGGTTGTATTATCTTGTGTTTCTGAAAATATGATAAATCAAAAAATAGAGTTTACTCCAGTAGATGTATGTACTAAAGATATTGTTTTACTTGCTAAAAATAGTATTGCAGATAATAGGATTTTTCATTTATATAATCATAATTTTATTGAAATTAAAGAAGTTATCGAAATTTTAAATTCTTTTGATATGAATATAAAAATAGTATCTGAAAAAGAATTTAAAGATAGAATAATAGAAATTTCTAAAAGCAAAGACTCAAAATTCATTCATGGTATAATAAATGATTTAAATAATTCAAAAGAATCTTTAACATCAATAAATTATAATTTTAGTGTAAATATAAAATCAGAATACACTCAAAAATATTTAGAATTATTAAAAAATGAATGGAATGAAACAAATAAAAATTATATTAAAAAATTAATTAATTATATGAAAAAAGTAAACTTTATATAAATTTCTGGAGGTTATTTGTGAAAAATAAAAATAAAACTAGATTGAAATTGGAAGATACTCCAAGTACTATAATTTCGTTTAGGTATGCAACAATAGCATTAATAATTACATTAACTTTAATGTTTATTATCCCTTTAGTTTTAAATTATGGTCCTGGAACAATAAATACAGAATTTGATATTCAGATGTCTTATATTTCTTATAATATGCAATTTCTTATATTGGCATGTATAATTATATTAGGAATTGTAAGTCTAACAAAGCTTCTTTTAAAAGATATAGATAAATGGTATAAGATGCCAAAATCAACAAAATACTCAAATACTGAATTAATTAAAAAAGTGAGAAAAAAATGTTTTAATTTGCCATATATATTTTACATATTTGAAATAACTGTACCATCATTACTTGCATTTGTTGTATTGTCTGTTACTGGAAGTCACTCAGTAATAATGATTTCGAAAATAATATTACTATTATTTTCTTTTACAATATTGCTTGCAATTGTTTCATTTATATTTTCTAAAAATTTATATGATGAAATATTAGCTAGTACTTATATACAAGGAGCTGATATAGGTTTTAGAATAAGTTTAAGAAAAAGAATATTTATAATAATATTTCCAATTTGTTTAGTAGCAATACTTCTTACAGCTTTAGTAGGATATTCATCAAGTGTTATAGAAAAAGAAGATGTTTTATTTGAAGCGTATAGTAGATTATTATCAGATAATTTTAGTGAAGATAAAAATTATACAATTAATGAAATTAATGAAATAGCAAATAAAATTAATTTATACAATGAAACAGATATTATATTTATTATGAATTCAGATGATGAAATACATGTGATAAATCAGGGAACTGTGAGCAATTTTGTGCATGAATATATGAAGCAACTAGTAGATGTAAATAATGGTAGAATCTATGATAGCTATGGTGTTGACACACAAGGAAGTGCAATAAAAATAAAAACAGATAATACATATTGCTATGTTGGAATTTTATATAATATATTTTCAAATATATCATTAAAATTTTTAGCTGTGGACGTAGTATTTTTGATATTTATAGTATGTATAATTATAAATATATTTGGAAGTTCATTATCAAATAGTCTTATTCAAATATATGAAGGTTTTAAACATATTTGTGATAATTCTGATACTACAACTTTATTACCAGTCATTTCAAATGATGAAACAGGTGATTTAGTTAAAGCTTTTAATGATATTCAAAAATTAAATACAAATCAAATTGAAGATATTCAAAATAAACAAAATATGTTAATTGAAAGAGAAAGACTAGCATCACTTGGACAAATGGTAGGTGGAATTGCGCATAGTTTAAAAACACCAATCTTTTCAATATCAGGTGGAATAGAAGGCTTAAATGATTTAGTAGAGGAATTTGATTCGTCTATAGAGGATCCTACAGTTAATAATCATGATATGCATGAAATTGCTAGAGATATGAAAATATGGCTTCAAAAAATAAGAAATCAACTTTCATATATGTCTGAAGTTATTACAACTGTTAAGGGACAAGCAGTAAATTTATCAGGAAACGATAATGTAGAATTTACAATAGATGAACTATTTAGTCATACAAATATTTTAATGAAACATGAAATTCAAAGTGCATTAGTAACTTTAAATATAACTAATCAAGTAGATGATAATATTATTTTAAATGGAAATATAAATAGTTTAGTACAAGTATTAAACAATTTAATTTCTAATGCAATACAATCATATAATAAACAGCCTAATAAATCCATTGATTTAAGCGCAAAAATAGAAGGAAATAATATTACTATTTCAGTAAGAGATTATGGGCCAGGTATTCCAGAAAGCGTTAAAAATAAATTGTTTAAAGAAATGATTACAACAAAAGGAAAAGAAGGAACAGGGTTAGGAGTGTTTATGTCATATTCAATGATAAAAGCAAAATTTAATGGTGATATGAAATTTAAAACTTCTAATGAAGGAACTGAATTTATAATATATTTACCTATAAAAAATTAATTTTAAGGAGAAATTTATGAGACATTTATCGCAAGAAAGTGAAAATAATAAATACAAAATTATAGCTGTAGATGATGAGATTGGAATTATAGATTCTTTGTCTGTATTTCTAAAACATTCAGGTTATACTTTAGTTGGTTGTACAGATCCATATGAAGCTATAGAAAAAGTAAAAAATGAGCATTTTGACTTAATGCTACTTGATTTTATGATGTCACCAATACATGGTGATACAGTTGTTGAAGAAATTAGAAAATTTAATTCTGAATTATATATTATATTACTTACAGGTCATAAAGATTTAGTTCCACCACTTGAAACTATAAAAAGACTATCAATACAAGCTTATTGTGAAAAAGAAGATAAATTTGATCAATTACTATTATTAATTGAATCTGGTTTTAAATCTATAGACCAAATGAAAACAATAAGACAAATGAATGAAGAATTAAAAATATCAAAAGAAAATGTAGAAAAAGCATACTTAGAAACTATAGAAATGCTTAGATATACTGTAGAAGCAAAAGATTCTTATACTAGAGGACATTCTGATAGAGTATCTGCATATTCAGTTTTAATAGGAGAAGAATTAGGTCTTTATGATAAAGATATAAATGTTTTAAAAGTTGGGGGATTATTTCATGATATAGGAAAAATTGGTATTTCTGATACAATTTTATTAAAACCAGCAAAATTAACAGATCAAGAATATGATGAATTAAAGAAACATCCATCTATAGGAAAACAAATAATTTCAACATCAACAATTTTTAGAGATATTATTCCAATTGTTTATTCACATCATGAAAGATTTGATGGCAAAGGGTATCCAGCACATTTAAAAGGAAATGAAATATCTTTTTTGGCTAGAATAGTAAGTGTGGCAGATGCTTTTGATGCAATGACTTCAAGACGTTCATATAGAGATGAATTAGATTTGGATTTTGTAAGAAACGAAATAGTAAAATGTTCTGGAACTCAATTTGATCCTGAGGTAGCAAAAGCATTTTTGAATATTTTAGATAATAAATTTGATAAAATACAAGAAATTAGACAGAGATTTCCAACTGATTAAAATGAATGAGAAGTAATTTTAAATATAATGAAGATACTGTTAAAAATAGTGTTATAATTATTTTTAATCTAGAATATAAATAATGATATTACTTAAATAAATGTGTTCTTCCAGAAATTTATATGTTTAATTAACCCAATAGTTTCTATAGATTACTTTGCTACAAAATATATTAAATTTCGTTAAGTTACTCTAATACAATAAATTATGAATTGTAATATAGAAATTTCTTGTTTTAGAAAATTGTATATGATATAATCATTTTGATTTTATAAATAGAAAAATAAAATCTATAAAGGATGTAGAAGGGAAAGAAAGATTATGTTTGAAAAAGTAGTGTTTATGCTGTTTGCATTCTCATTATTTATAATAGTATTTTTTAAAATTATTAGAAAAAATGATGCTAATTATATTAGTATTTTAGTATTAGAAGCAATAGGAATAACAATAAGTTTTTTTGAAATTAAATTTAAAATTAGTGAACATATTCTTTTGGGAACTGTAAGATATATTTTTTCAATAATAATTCCATTTATTATAATTGTTATTGAAGTAAAAGGAATAAATTTTTCAGAATTAATAAGTATTTTCCTTGCTAAACTTTGTTTACTTGTTGGAAATAACAGAGTGGCCAAATCAATTCTAATAAAACTTGTTACTAAGTACCCAGAAAGTTATTTAGGACATAAAATGTTAGCTGAAATGTACGAAAAAGAAGGCGGAATGCGAAAATCTATAGATGAATATGTAACAGCAATAGATATAAAGAAAAATGATTACAAATCTTATTTTAAAATAACAAAACTTTTAAGAGATTTAGGAAAAAAGCAAGAAGCAATTCAAATGTTAGAATCTTTATTAAATGCAAAACCAGACTGCTATGAAGCATCATTACTTTTGGGAGAATTACTTTGTGAAGAAGAAAGATTTAAAGAAGCAGAGAGAGTTTATCAGAGAGCTTTAATATATAGGCCAGAAGATTTTGAGTTATATTATTGTCTAGGAATTGTATATACAAGATTAAGTGATTTTCAAATGGCTAAAGAAATGTATGAAAAAGCTGCCGAAATTAATCATAAACTATTTAATGCACATTACAATTTAGGACTAATAGCATTTATACAAGGAGATTATGATACTGCTGAAAAATATTTTAGAGAAAGTATATATGGTAATTTAGAAGCAAAATCTTACTATCAATTAGCAAAAATATATGTTTATAAAGGTGAAAAAGATAAAGCAATTAATTTTTTAAATAAAGCAATTGAACTTGAACCCAAACTTCTAAAAATTGCTGTAAAAGAGAAAACTTTCAAAAAAATTAAGGAATTTATTACAGTTTCTGTAAATATGAATGAAAAAGAAGATGAGGACAATGGAAGTGCTTTTATAGACGATGAAGAAGAACACGAAAACTCTTCTAAAAGAGCAATTTTGGAAGAACAAGAAGAAAAAGCAAGAGATTATTTAGAAGAAACTTTTAGATTAATTGAGCAAATTAGTGAAAACACTACAAAAGAAAAATTAAATGAGAAGGTTGATTACATATTTAATAAACAAAAAATGAAAAAAGAAAAAGAACTAGAAGAATTAGAACGAATCAAAAAAGAAAAGAAAAAAGAAAGAGAAGAACGTCAAAAAAATTAGGGAATTTTAGACTAAAGACAAAGTAATTTTGGAATATTAATAAAATGAGAACATATTATTAATAATGCTTTTATGCACAAATAAATTAGAAAGAAGGATGATTATTATGGAAAAATCAATAGCGGTTGTAGGTGGAGATTTACGTATTGTAAAACTTATAGAAATGTTAAATAATGATGGCTATAAAGTGTATACTTATGCTCTAGAAAATTCAGAAGAATTATTAAACTTAGAAGGAGTTGAAATGTGTCCAACTCTAGAAGAAGCTATTAGTTATTCAAAAGTTGTAGTAGGACCAGTTCCATTATCTAGTGATAGAAAGAAATTATCAACACCTTTCGGAAGAAATTCTGTTAGCTTAGAAGACTTTGTTACAGCCTTAAAAGGGAAATATTTAATAGCAGGAAATATAGGAATAAAAGAGCAATTAGATAATAAAAAAATTCAATTTACAGATCTTTTAAAAAGGGAAGAATTTTCTGTATTAAATACAATAGCAACAGCAGAAGGTACAATTCAAATAGCAATGGAAGAAACTCAAAGAACTGTACATGGCTCAAATGTTTTAGTTATGGGATTTGGTAGAATTGGTAAAGTTTTATCAAAAATGTTAGACGGAATTGGTGCCAAAGTATATTGTGAAGCTAGAAAAAATGAAGATATTTCATGGATAAAAGCATATGGATATAATCCAATTCATTTAAATGATTTAAACAAAAATCTTGAAAAATTTGATATTATTATTAATACAATACCTTTTCAAATATTAGATAGTGAAAGATTAGACTTAATAAAAAAAGATGCAGTTATAATAGATTTAGCATCTAATCCAGGTGGAGTAGATAGAAAAGTGGCTAGAGAAAAAGAAATAAAAGTTATATGGGCATTATCTTTACCTGCAAAAGTTGCTCCTCTTACTTCAGCGGAATTTATAAAAGAAACTTTATATCATGTATTAAAAGAATTATAAGAGTGGAGGATAAAAATGACAATAATACAAGCTTTAATATTAGGTGTTGTGCAAGGATTAACAGAATTATTACCAGTTTCAAGTTCAGCACATTTAAATGTAATTCCATGGCTTCTAGGATGGACAGAGAATACAGACTTTATGATAGAATTTTCTGGTTCTTTCGATGTTGCGTTACATTTTGGAACATTAATTGCAATTGGAATATTCTTTTTTAAAGATTGGATTAATCTTATAACAGCTGGTTTCAAACAAGTAGTAAAAAAAGAAACTTCAACAGATGGAAAAATGTTTTGGTATATAGTTATTGCGACAATACCAGCAGGCATTTTAGCATTGGTTTTAGATAAAATCTCAGATAAATTAATTGGTGGCAATTTTGAAGTAGAGATGGGCTTAATAGCATTAGCATTAATTATTATGGGAATTATTTTAGCAATAGTTGATAAAATATCAGAAAATAAGTATAATTATGAAGATATAAATTTGAAACAGTCTATATTAGTAAGTATTTCACAAGCAATAGCAGCAGCTTTTCCTGGTGTTTCACGTTCAGGAATTACAATGACAGTTGCAAGAGGCTTAAAAATAGATAGAGAAAGTGCTGCAAAATTTTCTTTTCTTTTATCAACTCCGATAGTTGCAGCTGCTGTTTTAGTAGATATAACAGAATTTGCTTTAACTTCAGCAGCATTTTGGATTGGTGTTCTAGCAAGTTTTATAGTAGGATTAATAGTTATAAAATTTTTAATGAATTATTTAAGAAAAGGCAGTTTTAAAATTTTTGCAATTTATAGAATTTTATTAGGATTATTAATTTTTGGAGTTATTTTATTTAAATAAAATTTAATTTTTAAAATATATGTACTAACAAATGACAAATGGAGGTGTTGTAAGTGGGAAGTGGAAAGCATTCTACAAGTTGGAAAGATAAAAGAAATAGTTTTGATAACAATGATTATTCTAACAATTTTACTTCGATAGAAGAAAAAAAAGAGGAAAGATATCAAGAATTAAATGATTCTGATAGAATGAAAAAAATAGATCAACTTTATGATAATAATATTAATTTTTCAGAAGCTAATTTTTTTGATGAAGAAGAAAAAGAATTTAATTATAAACCATTAATAATTATTGGAATAATTATAGTTCTGATAATTACTGGCATATTGGTATATAAATTTGTTATTAACAAACCAGTAGAAGAAACCGAATTGCCTGTAGAAGAGCCTAATAAAATGTCAGAAACAATTGAAGGTTATAAGGTTTTAGGAAAAATTAAAATATCAGATTTAAATATAGAGCAATATATTTTAGATTCTACAGAAAGTAAGGCTTTAGATAATGGAGTTGGTAAAATAGAAAATGGCGGAAGTATTAATAATTATGGTAATTTTTGCATTGCAGGACATAATCAAGAAGAAGTTTTTGAAAACCTTGAAAATTTAGAGGTTGATGATAAAATTATTTTAGTTGATAAAGATATGGAAGAGACTACATATAAAGTTACAAAAATAACTGAAGTGGAACCAGATAATCTTGAATGTTTACTTCAAGATGAAAATAAAATTGAACTTACTTTAATTACTTGTAAAAATGGAGCTACAACAAGACTTATTGTAAAAGCAGAGGAAGAAAATAGTTTATTAAATAATGAGACAATAAATGATACAGAAGATACAAATACTATAAATACAGAAGTTGAAGAAGATATATAGTAGGTATCTTAAGGAGGACATATATATGAAGAAAAAAATATCATATCAATCGTTTTTAATTGTTTTAATAATGATTATAGGAATTTTTAGTTCTACCTCAGTAGTAAATGCTGTAGGTAATGCAACTTTGAGTTGCTCTGGAAATTTTAAAGTTGGTGAAAAATTTACAGTAACTTTAAATATGCCAGCAGGAGCTTTTGCTATAGAAGCAACAGTTACTGTTAAATTTAGTGATGGAACAACAGCAGTAGATAGAATTGGATATATAAGTGGATTATCAAGTAATTCAGTTAGTTTTACAGCAACTAAAGCTGGAACGGCAACTATAACAGCAACAAATGTAATTATTTCAGATGCAGATGCTAATGAAACAAAAGGTGATCCAATTACCACAACAATAAATATATCAGATAATGTACCAACCCCACCACCAACAACACCGCCACCAACAACAGACCCATCTAATAATGGAAGTAATAATTCGGGAAGTACATCAAATCAAGTAAATTTTACAGATGTGAATGAAACAGTGTATACTACTGATAGGGTTAATTTAAGAAAAAGTTATTCTACAAGTAGTCAAAAAATTACTACTTTGCCAAAAGATACTAAACTAACAAGAACGGGGATAGCTAGTAATGGATGGTCTAGAGTAAATTATAATGGTCAAACAGCATATGTTTCTAGTCAATATTTATCTAAAAAAGCTTCAGGGGCTTCTACAGAAACTCCAACACCTACTGAAAATGAAGTGAAATTTACAGATGTAAAAGATACTATGTATGCAAATCAGAATTGTAATTTAAGAAAAAGCTGGTCTACAGATAGTGATAGAGTAGGGTATTTGAAAAAGGGAGATGAAGTTAAAAGAACTGGAACAAGTACTAATGGATGGTCTAGAATAGAATATAATGGGCAAGTTGTTTATGTTATGACAAGATTACTAACTAAAGAAAAACCAGAAGAAAACGATCAAAATGTTGTTAATAATGAAAATTTAGTGAATAATGAAACAATAACAAACGAAATTACAGAAGGTGAGAAAACAGAATTGCAGATATTGCAAGAAGAAATTGGTGTATTACCTGAAGTGGGAAATAATATTGCAACAAGAATTTATTTTGCAATCACTATAATTACACTTTCAAGTAGTTTTATAGGATTATATTATATGAAAAAGGATGTAAGATAAAATGTCAGAATTAATTGATGGAAAAGAATTATCGAAGAAAATAAGAAAAAAGTTAAAAAAAGAAGTTTTAGAATTAAAAGAAAAAGGTGTGAATCCGAAACTTGCAGTTATTATGGTTGGAAATGATCCAGGGTCTACAGTATATGTTAGAAACAAATCAAAGGCTTGTGAAAAGGTTGGAATTGAATTCGAAGAATTTTTATTTGGAGAAGATACAACTGAAGAAAAGTTACTAGAAGTTATAAATAAATTAAATAAAGATAATACAATAAATGGTATTTTACTTCAAAGTCCTGTTCCAAATCATATAGATATAAACAAAGCTTTTAGAACAATTTCTCCAGACAAAGATGTTGATGGATTTAATCCAATAAATGTAGGAAATCTTACTATAGGTGAAGATGCTTTTATTTCTTGTACTCCTTATGGAATTGTAAAAATGTTTGAAGAATATAATATTGAATTGGAAGGCAAAAATGCTGTTATATTAGGTAGAAGTAATATAGTTGGAAAGCCTATGATACAATGCATGCTTAATAAAAACTCTACAGTTACAGTTTGTCATTCTAAAACTAGAAATATTAAGGAGATTACTAGAAATGCAGATGTTCTAATAAGTGCAATTGGAAGACCAAAGTTTGTTACAGAAGATATGGTAAAAGAAGGTGCTGTTGTAATTGATGTTGGAATCAATAGATTAGATTATGGAAGCATTGTGGGGGATGTTGATTTTGAAAATGTTAAAGAAAAGACAAGTTATATTACACCTGTTCCAGGTGGGGTAGGACCAATGACAATTGCAATGCTTTTAAATAATGTAGTTAAAGCTACAAAAATTCAAATGAAATAAAAATATATACTAGGGGCGTAAGTTTTTACTTATGCTCTTTTTCTATAATAGGAAACTTATATTAATTCCTATTATAGAAAATTTGCAGCTGAGATGTATAAATTGAATTTTTTCTACAAATAAAAGGCAATTAGTTTTCTAAAATCTAATAATTAGTCTGAAAAAATACTATATATTTTATTTAGTTTTTCCATAATACAATATGAAAAATTCAAAAATGTGCTCGCTCAAGCTAAATTTCATACAA